>ERZ791785.22-NODE-22-length-209862-cov-13.048192_pt1 | contig 209862 bp, 190 predicted proteins | sample MGYA00509947_ERZ791785 | MGnify/ENA primary metagenome ERZ791785 (study PRJEB30046, sample SAMN00791982) | human gut metagenome | study: EMG produced TPA metagenomics assembly of the A metagenome-wide association study of gut microbiota in type 2... | reverse complement strand
TGTACTTTTTCTTAAAAGTCAAGGCCGCGTTCCACGGACTTCCGAGATGAACCCAAAAAATTGCTGACCTCCTGCCCGATTGCGCAGTAGTCCTTGGCGGGAAGGTTTTCCATGAACTCAATCGGAAGCTTCGCGGCCTTCGCAGCAAGGTACACGCAGAAGTCAGTGTCCACGGCAACCAACGGAGAAATATTCCCCGCACGCGCCCATTCGCGCTTCACCGCAGACACATCTTTGCCAGTACGGACATCAAGGTTCAGTTCAATCTCCGTGTACTTCTGGCCTTCAAACTCATACTCCTTAGAGAGGATGTACTTCATGTTTTTCACTCCTTTGTTTTGGGTTTGCCGGGGCACGACTCATGCCGCCCCCGGCGTAGTGCTTTACGCCAAGCCCAGGTCCTTTCGAACACTTGCAAGCTTGTCTTCGCCGTCGAACTTTGCGATGAAGTTGTACTTGTCGATTTCGATGAGTTCCTTGCCATTCACAAGGACCTTCATGTAAATCACCTCGAACTCGGTTTCGCTGTCCGTCGTAGAACCGACCTCAAACGAACCGAGCGAGACGCTCTTCGGCGTTGCACGCAGAGACACACGAACGGGCACAGACGAATATTCGCCAAGTGCAGCGTCGTAAACCTGCTGCGATCCGCGCAAGTCAAGCGCATGCGCCTTTTGATTCGCAAGCTTTGCAAGTTCGGGCGTGATGGTGCGCCAAGTGAAGGTCGCAGTCATCGAACCGAAGTGGCCGAGAATCGGGCTCTCAACTTCGCCAGCAATGCCTGCTCCGCTGACCGTGTCACTCATCGCCTCAATGGACGGCAAGTCCACATTCGCGACGCCGAGCAAGTCGTTTCCGTCGTTGTAAACGCGGAAGTTAATCAGGCGCTCGGGCACCTTGTTTCCAGTTGCCATAATTCAAGCCTCCTTTTATTCAAACAGCGTAGAGAGATAGCTCGCGTCGTACTCAAGAATGAAATCGATCTCGCGATTTGGCGACGGCGGCGTGATGTACACGTGAAAACGTGCAATGCCGTCCATCAAATCAGTCGTCGGGTTTTCGCTCTCAAGGAACTCCACGCGACCGCCGAGAATGTACTGGCGAGCCGCAAGCCCGTTGAGCCAAATGTTCGCGCTGTCAACGATCGTGTCAACCTGACGACGATTCAGCGGCGCATCAACGCGCTGCCAGAAGGTCTGAACAAGTGTGTTCCCGACCCAGTTGAACATGCGCCGAACCGGAATGAAGGAGTCCTTCACGTCCGTGTTGCCCGGATAGCAAGCCATGCGGTTTCCCCAACAGACCCAGCCGCCGATAAAGTTGAGCGCCGTCACGACCCCCTGGCCGTTCAGATACTTGCCGTTCTCTGGACCGAGCCACACTTCCTTACCGTTCGCGAGGACCGTAGCCGTCATCTGAAAGTTCTTGTTCGACGGGCTGACATACGGCGTGCCGTCGTTGTCCCCGTCAACCTTCCCAATAAGCCCCATCAGCTGCGTGCTCATGTGGTACACCGTGCCGGAAAGAGCAAGCATCGGCCAACAAGAGACCTGAGCCTCGTCGACAATGTTATTGTTGTTCTTCCATTCAGCGACCTTCGAGTAGGAATCGACGGCGTCCGTCGGAACGTCGATAAGGGCAATCGCACGGAAGTGTTCGTTGATATTGACAGCCTTGGCCGCCATCACAGCTGCCACTTCAGGATCGCTCGAATACTTCGGAGCAACGATCTGACCAGGGACAAGGCGGAAGCGCGGGAAGCACTCGCCAACAAGTTCAAGGCCGCTCTTTGCACCGTCGACGGAAACGCCGCCGATGATTTCAGACTTCGTAACAGCAGACGGATCGAGCTTCTCGGCCGCCAAAGTCAGCGACGCGCCAACCGGCACCTTGAAGTTGTCCTCGTCCTTCTTCGAAGTGATGACCAGATGCCCCGCATCATTGAAGGTCGCGACGAAATCCGTACCTTCCTGATAGGTCGTCACGTCCTGAGAAAGCTTGAGAGTCGACAGGATGATGCCGGTCTCAGCAATCGTTGCAGAGCCGGTCTTCGAGTCAAGCGTCACCGTCTTTGCCGTCGCCGTCTTCTTGTGCTTCGTAGGATCAAGCACGTTGACAACGATGATCGGCGCGACGCCAAAGAGAGCGAACTGCGAATAAATCGCCTCACTCAATGTGAAATCGTACTTTTTCAGGCCGCTCGCACTGTCCTCTACCGGCGGCACGTAGCCAAAGGCTGCGACAGCCTCATCATACGAGTAGCAGAGCGTCGGGCGGTTGACGTTGGTCGGATCGGTCATATTGACCGGAGCCGTCCCGACGATGAAAGGAATGGCCGCCTCTACCTGCACCGGCGGCAGGATAGAAGTCGGCACTTCGGAGATTTTTACCCCGTGGTTGTATGCCATTTGATGACCTCCTTAGAGTTCATTTTTGAGTTGACGCACATAGGCGTGCAGGATGTCGCCCTTCACACCGATGCGCTTTCGCGCTGTCGCCAGTTCAGACACCGGGACAAAGAGACCGCGCAGGGCCTCACTCTTTTCGCGCATCGATACGACGTGCGGAGGAAACTCCCCTGCACGGAACACCGCATTGCGCATCAGTGCACCACCTCCAAGGGTCGGCCCGATATAAACGACAGCCTTTCCCTCGGTGGTTTGCGCTTTTTTAGTTGTGGGTTTCTTCATAGTCATCAGAAGTCCTCCTCCTTATCAATTGGCTGCGGCGTGCGGATGTCCCACGTCGTCTGCATGTCGAGCTGCCAATACGGGTAGGGCTGCTCTGCGTAGGTGCTCCACTTGATCGGATGCTTCAGCCGATACCGATTAGCAAGAACCATTCCTGGCAAGGAGCAAAGCGCAGTGCGAATGCGGGACATGACGTTCAGGCAGTACTCGTGCCCGTCGTATTCTTCCGAATAGGTCCCGACGATGATCGAAACCCGCACCTCGGTTGAGTCTTGCTCTGTCGCGCCTTCGTCGGCCCTGACAAGAACGAAAGGAAAGTCGTCGTCCTGACCAGATCGTTTGGGCGGTAGATACCCATTTACGACTTTCGGAGCGCGAAGCTCGCCCTCTGCAAAACCGCGCTCAGGCTTCGTTGGAAGCGCGAAGTTCTTCACGGCCTCGGAAACTAGTTCTCGAATCGCGCGTGTAAGTTCGTTTTCGACCATGCGAATCACCCCTTGCGTTTTTTGTATTTACCGGTGTTTCCGCCACCCAGGAGATAGCCGGTCTCGTGATCCAGTCGGTTAAAGAAGGTCTCCTGCATCGTCTTTTCGACGTTGTCAACGACCTCGTTGTTCTCAGACAGAACTGGAATTGCAGGACCATAGACCTCTTGCACAGGAAGCGACCTCGTATCCAAACGCTGAAGAATCCTTCCGCGATAGACGAACGCTTTCCCCAACGGCTTCAAGCCTCCCCTTGCCTTGACGGCGACACGAACAGGCTTTCTTTTATTGCCAGTCGTGTCGGTTTTTGGCCTGGTCTTGTAATTCACCAACGGGAGACGAGGTCCCTTACTTGTAACCAACGCTTCAAGACTTGAGCGCGTTGCCTTCTCGATTGAGAAGTTGCGACGCACCGTAGAAGCCTTGATCGTGTACTCCTGTCGGATCGTAGAGACAGCAGCAGAGCGTCCGGAAGTTGCTGCACGATTCAGCGCACGGCTGACAGCGACCTCATAGCCTTTCGGAATCTCAGAGAGCAACTTTGCAGCCTTCTCAAGAGCTTTCTTGTTCCGCGCCTGCCCGTCGGAAACGATGACCTCTAGCGCTTTTTCGCTCATTGCTCATTCGCCTCCGTCACAATGACGAGCACGCCGCCCTCATTGCTGACAGACTTGACAAGATGAAGCGCGCCGTCGATGTTGAGAAGCTCGCCCTCGACCGGCGTTTCAATCACGCCGACTTCGACGTATATCGTCAGTTGGTTGACAAAAACGCCAAGGTATGAATCGTCGCCGTTCGCCTGCGTGATGATCTTGTCGAGAATGCACGGCACAACCTCATGGCCGATTTCGTGCTCCTCGGCAAACTCGTCGAGGTTGATGAAGACGTTCTGCACGTCAGCAGCAACGAAATCCTTGAAGGCACTCATCCCGCCACCTTCTTCGTCGTGCGACGCTTGACAGGTTGCTTGACTTCAACTTCTGGCTCATCTTCTGCTTCGGGAATCGGAGCAAAAGCAGCTTCCGGCGTCGGCAATGGAGCTTCTTCGACAGGGTCGTCCTCGACCTCATTCACGCCGACAAGCGCCAGATTTTCCTTGAGAAGCTGAAGGCCGACCGTATCGTCAACCTCGATCTCCTCACCTGCCGTGTAGCGTTTGCCGGAAATGAGAAGGTTTTCTAAAAGAACAACTTTCATTTCTGTCCCTCCTACGAAAAAGGGCAGGTCGTATTGCCTGCCCTAATTCGGTTTTTGTCGCTCTTAAGCGAGAGCTTCGATGACGTGGAAGCCGTGAATCTGCTGAATGATCGGCAGCGGACGGCTCTTGATCTGCACAATACGACCAGACGGGTTGGCGCGCTGAACCCAAGAATCAGGGACACGAGCGCCTTCGTAGAACTTGACCGCATCATCACCGGTCAAGGAAACCAGGCCGTAAGCAAGCATCGTCTTCGCGTTCGGGCTTGCGAGCATGCAGAGTTTTTCGGGAACCATCGGCTGTTCCTTGCCGGCGTCATCCGTGTACCACTCGTCATAAGAGTAGATATCAAGACCGGAGTCCTTGAGATAGCCCCAGTACGTCACGCCATTCGGCAAGTGCTGCGGATCAATCGCGCCCATGTCGACGCGACGCGTATCGAGCTGATTGGCAGTCGTGAGCTTATCGAGGATCGTATCAAGCACCTTCGAGCCGCAGATCAGCTCGTGCGGCGTAAAGCCGCCGGACTGAATCATCGTGCGACGAAGCGTACGAAGATCGCCCATGATCTGGGCGGCGTCAGCAGCGTCCCACTTCGTGCCCAAAGTAGTCTTCGGCTGCTCCTTCGTCTCCAGGTGAGCCCAGTAGTTCAGAACTTCATCGTAGCCTTCGCCCTTGACCGTCACCTTGCCCTGGAAAAGAGCCTCGGCGCACATGACCTCTTCACGACGCGTGATGATGTCGTCGAGGTCGGACAAGTCCTTGCCGAGGATTTCGGCAGCACGCTGCGTCGGGCTCTTTGCGGAGTAGATCGTTTCGCCAGGCAGGCGCTTCAGCATGTCTTCTGCCGTCGTCACGCGCATCGGAGAAACTTCCGGCGCTTCGTAACTTTCCGTGCGGAAGCCTTCGCGCGTCAGCACGACACCGCCAACCTTCGGGTTGACGAAGGGCGCAATCTTGCGACCGCCGCGACCGATGATGTCGAAGTCGATCTTCTGGGTGTGGAAGGTCGGGCGATTCGTAAAGTAGCGATCGCGCAACCAGGTGGAATTGCTCTTTTGGCCTTCTTCGACCATCGCGAGCATCGTGCGAGTAGTAAACATATCAATTGCCATTGTTGTAGTCCCTCCTGAGATTTAGATGCTCGGCTTGAAGAAGATGCTGACCTGACGAGCAGACGGCTTGAAGTCCGCAACGGCAGCGCTGTTCTCAGCGTTAAAAGAAAGAGCATCTTCGTTGAATTCGCCGGTGAGATACACGGCAGCGACCTTGTCGCCGGAAGCCGTATCCACGTCCTCGGCAAGGACTGCATACACTGCAGAAATCGTCGTCTTCCCAGAGTCAACCTTGCAGAGCGTGCCGTCCTTATCAAGCAGAGCGCCGCGCTTGAGCACGCCCTGGCTAGTCTTGACCATCATGCTGTCAGCAACAACCGGCATGATCTGCGACGCAGCGAAAAGATTGTCGACAGTCGTCGTATGAGTTTCTTGCATTGCCATTTCTTCTTCCTCCTTTACTTGCGAGCGAAGGCGCGCGCACCTGCTTCAATGGCCGCCTTCATTTCGGCGTCCAGCTTTGCCTTCGCTTCTGCCTTCGGATCAAGGCCTTCATTGCCTTCCGATTCGATACCCTCAAGAGCCTTCGCGTCGCTCTTGCGATCCTTGAGCATCTGTGCGCCGCGAGCCTTGTCGGCCTTCAGGATCTGAACTGCAAGCGCTTCTGCGGTCGTCTTGCCGTCAAACTTCGCTGCGTTCACAAGGTCTTCATGACCTGCGACAGCGATGTCTTCGATCGCCTGGATGCGTGCGCGTTCATTCGTAGCGCCTTCGGCAATAGCTTCTTCGCGGATCGCCTGCACCAAGTCAGGATGTTCCGCTTTCAACGTTTCCAGATTCATCTTGTGAACCTCCTTTTGAACTGCGGATGCCTTGGGCTGTTCCGCGTGAATGAAGCCCTTCGGCGCATTCGCAAAGAAACGCGAATCTACCTTCAGGCCGTTTAACATGACGAAACCGCCAGAAGCCGTGTTCTTGACCTCCGTCGTTTCATCAATCTCATCAGCCAGACCGAACTCCACAGCCTCTTCTGCTGTGAAATAGGACTCGGCGTTGACCTTTTCCTTGATCTCGGCAACCGTGCGACCGGTCTTTTCGACATAGATGTCAATGAGGTTGTCCTCAAGCTTCTCCATGTCGTCCGCCGCCTTTCTCATGTCGTCCGTGTTCCCCCAGACGCCAGAGCTGACCTTGTGGATCATCATCATTGAGCCCCTCGGCATGACGACTTTCGCGCCAGGCACGCTCGTGATGATCGTCGCAGCACTCATGGCAGCGCCGTCAATTCGGAAGGTAATCTGTCCCTTATGCGCCTTTAGAAGCGAATAAATGGACAAGCCCGTATAGACGGCCCCGCCGAACGAATTGATCGAAATATCAAGAGGGCTATCGGACGGGATTTTTCGGAAGTCCGCGAGGAATTCAGCCTCGTTGAAGCCCTTCCCCCACGGATCGTCCTTCGACCCGCCGACATAGCCGAAAAGATCGAGCTGCGCCCGTTTCCCCTCGGCCTTGACGTTCCAAAACTTATTCTTCATCTGTTTCCTCCTTCTCCGGTTCCGTCATCGGTTGAGCCGGAGCTGTCGCACTCAGACCGTCTTCCCTGCGCATTGCCTCCTCGCGCTTTCGCACCGCGTGAACCTGGTCATACTTCATGCCGGTGAGCTCAGCCGCCTCGCGTTCTCGAGTGCTGAAGCCTTCATCGACACGGACCTTCGCCGCGTTGGCTTCCTTCAGCGGATCAAGCTGTCCCTGCGCATCGCCGAACCATTCGGCCCCGCACCAAGCTGCACGGATTGCCGGATCATCGAAGAAGCCGGGTGCTTGCACACGACCTTTCAGAACAGCCTCGGTCAGCCACTCCTCGTAGATCGGCTGACAGAAGTTCCCCACGAGCCATTCACGGCGCATGCGGAACATCTTCCAAGCCTCCAAAAGCGAAGCCCTCGACGCGCTGTAGGACGCTGTGAAGTTCTTCACGAGAAGCTCGTAAGGGATCTCCAGCGCCGCACCGATCTGGCGACAAATAGCGATCACGAAAGGATCGAAGTTCGGATTCGGTCGACTCGGGTCCGCGATCTGGACCTCTTCACCTTCGTCAAGGGCGACGATCGACCCGTTACCCATTTCATAGGCGTTCGGGTCCTTGTCGACTTGCATCGCGGGATTGAAAGCCTGTCCGAGTGGAGAATCGGGAGTGTTGCTCTTGACGAAGACCGTGAACATTCCGGACACGACCGCCGCCATCAGCTCGGCTTCCGAATACCTTGAAAGTTGCTTCAAGGCCTCGATGACCGGAGCAAGCATCGGCACGCCTCGGCGCTGCGCAGGACGTTCAACGTCTGCCATGATGTGCAAAACGTTTCTACGCCCCGTCGTTGTGCCGAAAGCCAGCACGCGCTTCCATTCCTGTTGCAGGTCCTGACCAATGCGAGGGATCGCGCCCGGATGATGTTTCGCCACCCAGTAGGCAACGGTCTCGCCGTATGTCCCGACCTCGATGCCGCCGAGGACATTAGCTGTCGTCGGAGGGTTCAGCGGATCGCACACGCGGTCGGCTTCGATGAGGCCGATTCGCAAGTCGTAGGCGCAGCCCTTGCGCGGGATGATCGGCATCGTCACAAAGACGTCGCCACTCATCAACGCAGAAAGGAGCACCAAAGACTGAAGCTGAAAGAACGTCTGCCGTCTTTCCGCATCGCAGTTCACGCTTTCAGACCACAGCCGCCATTCACGTTCGGTGTTTTCTTCCCACTCTTTCGCCTGCTCCTCGGTAAGGCCTAGGAACTTCGCATCGATCTGGGCATTCAGCGCAAGCCCGGACCCAACGACGTTCGTTCGAACGGTCTTGAGCGCGCCAGTTGCAAGAGGCGAACCCATATAGAGGTCGCGCGAGCGATTGCGAAGCGTCTCCAAGTTGTCAACGATGTCCGCGTCCGCGTCGCTCCCGCCGGATAGCCATCCCATAAGGGACTTCTTGGCGTATGAGCCACCGTGCCGCGAATATCCGCTGTTGAGAATTTCGAGCTTTCGGCGGGCTTCATAACGCTTCAACGCGCGCTCAGGACTGATCGCCCTGATTGCTTTGTCAAGCAGATTCATTTGCAAGCCTCCTTACAGGTCGCGAGGGACGGCACGCATTACACGTGCCCCCTTACGGCCGTTTTCGAGCTTGTCGATCTCGTTGCGCCAGTATTTGATGCGAGCTGCAATGTCTGAGAGCGAAGCTCTCGTCAAGCTACGCGTTCCGATTTTGTAAGACTGGCCAGAGGCGACCGCGCGTTCGGCATCGAGCCACATCTTCAGATTCGCGCGGGCCTCGTCTATGGTGATCCAAGACATTTCGATGCCTCCTTTGTTTGTGATTACTTGCAGTCGTTGAACGTCACGCCGTCTTCACGAACCGCGTCCTCTCCCGTCAAGTCCTGCCATCGCTTGATGATGACGTCGCAGTAACGTGGATCGAGCTCCATCGCCCGAGCCTTACGACCTGTGTTCTCGCAAGCAATGACGGTCGTGCCAGAGCCGGCAAAGCTGTCGAGAACGACGTCGCCCTTCTTTGTGGAATTGCCGATCTGATACTCAAACAAATCAACCGGCTTCATCGTCGGGTGATCCCCGTTCCTCAACGGCTTATCGAAGTCGAGAACCGTCGTTTGTTTACGGTCCGAGTACCAGGCATGCCCCGCGCCTTCCTTCCAGCCGTACAAGCACGGCTCATGCTTCCACTGGTAGTCAGAACGACCAAGAACAAGAGAGTTTTTGTTCCACACAAGGCACTGGCGCACCTTCCACGCGTTGTCTCGGCACGCGCCTCGGAAGTTGTAGCCTTCAGCGTCCGCGTGCCAGATGTAGAAAGACGCTCCTGGCTTCATGGCAAAATCAGCAGTAGAGAAGGCATCAATCAAGAACTTTCGGAAGTTCTCGTCCGACATGTTGTCGTTCTGAATCGTCAGCTTGTCTTTCGTCGCGCCTTCGTAGGCCACGTTGTAAGGCGGGTCGGTCAAATACAGATCGACGCTGCCTTCTTCGCACAAGCGAACAAGATCATCGATGCGTGTTGAATCTCCGCACAACAGCTGATGGTCCCCAAGGAGCCAAAGTTCGCCAGGCTTGACAACCGGGTCTTCTGACGGTTCCGCGATTTCCTCAGCGTCTTTCCCGTGCTCCTCGTCGTCATCAATCGAGCCGGTCCCATCAAGCAGAAGGTCGAGCTCTTCGTCAGAGAAGCCCATGACATCGAGGTTGAAGTCAAGTTCCTGAAGTTCACCGAGCTCGATGCGGAGAAGCTCCTCATCCCATCCGGCGTTCAGTGCCAACTGATTGTCGGCAATGCGCAGCGCTTTCTTCTGCGCAGCTGTGAGCCCCTTCAGGCGAATCGCCGGCACTTCCTTCATGCCGATCGACTTCGCGGCCATTGTTCGACCGTGGCCTGCAATGAGCTCGTTGTTTTCGTCGATCAAAACGGGATTTGTGAACCCAAACTCTTTGATCGATTCTGCGACTTGCTGTACCTGCTCGTCGCTGTGCGTTCGAGCATTTCGCTCGTACGCCTTCAGATTGTCAACGCTAACGTATTCGATCTGCGTTTTCTCTTGTCGCACTAGACTTGCAACGCCTTACACGGTTATTCCCTTCGACAGCGTCCCTCGCGGCTTGCGGGGAGCGGTCTGCTGTCTGAGTGCCCCGCCGTTCTGGTAGAAGTCGGCAAGGAACTCGAAGTTCGGGTTCAGCAATTCGAGTGCGGCAGTCGCGTAGACCGCGCAGTCAAGGGCCTCGTTGCGTTCGCGGATTTTCTTCCACGCCATTTTCACGACGCCTTTTTCAAAGTGTTTTTCAAGCACCTCAGCGGTCAACTGCTTGAAGAAGTTTTCAGAAAAGCCCCTGTCCTCCTGCGCCGCATAGTGCGCGAAGTTCGGACCAGGTTCCTGCACGGAAAGCCTGTTCATGACAAGCGACTTTCCGCTGTCAACACCGAGCGTGAAGAGCGTTGCCTTCATCGCGTTGCTCTTCGTCGGCGTGTTGATGAACGGGACACCGATGCCGCCTCGCCCCTTGATCGCGAAAACGCGCATTCGTTCTCGGGCTTTCGTGTACTGGTAGACGTTCGTTGTGTAGGTACCGTCACCAGAGTCAACGCAGGCGCAAGCGACCGAAACATGGACGCCGTTTTGCATCGAATACTGCCGCTGCAGGATTGCATCAAGCTGCTGCCATGTTCGCGGATCGTCCGGGCGGCCATAAAGCACTCGATGTTCAATGCCCCAACACTCCCGCCCGACGCCCCATCCATAGACCGTGCATTCGAGACGGTCGTGCTGAACGTCGATGCCAGCGGTCAGTAGCAAGACGCCTTCCGGGAGGACGCCGTTTGGCGGATAGCTTTCGCGCCGGTTGAACAGTTGCTCCCAGTTGTCGGCGTCAGGGTTGATTTCCTCCCAGGCCTCGCCGAGCTTCAAATTCACGAACTCCATGAGGCCGTGTTTGTCGCGGTTGTGGTTCACCGAAACGAACTCCTCCACCAGATCGTGCAAATTGACCCAAGGCGAATAGAGCGCGTTGACGTGATAGCCCTTGATCTTGCTTCCGGGGTTCGTTGCAATCCAACGACCGCTCTGCAGTAGCTTCGGGTCGGGCTTGTAAGCGCCTCTCGTGATGCAACCGCACTCTGGACAATGCATGCTTGCTGTCATCGGCAGCGCATTCCCTTCGTCGTCTTTCTGCCAGGTCACGTTTGCCCATTGCAGAATGTGTTCCTCACCGCAATGCGGGCACTTGACAAAGAAGCGACGTTGATCACTTCGTTCGTACCAGTCGTCAATCTTCGACGCGCCTTTGATGGTCGGCGTGCTGACAAGAATGATCTTTCGGTTTCCGAAGTTCTGAGTTCGCTGAATGGCAAGCTTCAGAGGGTCCCCTTCTTTCGTCACGCCGTAGCGGTCCACTTCGTCACAAAGCAGGACGCGAATCGGACGGGACGCAAGCCCCGCCGGCGAGTTCGCACCGACAAGGGCAAGGTAGCCACCGGGGAAGTGCTTCATGCGAATTGTCGTGCTTGACTTTTTCGCGGAACCGCGACCGTCCTTTCCTTCTTCGAGCTTGCCTTGCAAGCCTGGAGAGTTCTGGAACATGGGCTCGATGCGCTCCTTCGAGAACGCCTCGGCCATTTCAACGGTCGGCTGTAGCATAAGCTGAGGCGCGGGCTCCTGATCGGCGTAGTAGCCCATGATGTTCAGGAGCATCTCCGACTTGCCGAGCTGAGACGAGCAACACATGACGACGATTTCCGTGCGTCGATCCGTTGCTGAATCCATCGGCTCCTGTAGGTAGGGAGTTCGACTTGTGCGCCAAGAGCCGGCTTCTGGAGAAGTACCAGACGCAACAACGCGGAACTTGTCGGCCCACTGGCTCCCAGTCAAACGAGAGATCGGGCGACAGGCTTGCGCCCACGCCTTGGCCCAAATGCCCATGTCATCACTCCTTTGCGAAGCGCGAGTCGTTGATTGTTTTCAGAAGGTCGCGGAAGATGTCTTCAAGGACTTCTTCAGCTTCGCGCTGCGTCCGATTTTCAAGCAGCGCGGAATAACGTGTCGGCGCGGAGATCGCGAAGTTTCGGAGCATTGCTGCCGCCTCTCTCGCGTCCGCCTCAACATCGGCAACCGCTACGTACTCGCCCTTGAGCTTCTTGTATTCGAGGTCCTTGATTTTTGCGGTTGCGACCTCTTTGGCGACGCGCGCCTTGTTGAACGCCTCATTGAGATTCATCGCAGAAGCGATCTGCTTGTCGTCATCGTCGTCGCCCATGAACACGTCCGCAGTCTTTCTCGACGTGCGGCGGCTCGCCTTTTTTTGTTCTTCAGACTTGACCAGAGCCTTGAAGGCTTTAATACCTTCTTTCAACGGAATCTTTCCGTCGACGAGAGGCAGCTCGCCAGTCTTGCACTTCCCGCTTACGTATGCGGCACTACGTCCGACCTGGCGCGCAAACTCTCGCATGCTGACGCCATCGTTCGCCATGCCAACACCTCATCTTGTTTGGTACTTCCATCTTCACGCGTTCGCGCTTTCGCTTCAATACCGGCAGGCACCGGCAAGCGTAAACCGTTCACGAAAAGCGTAAAGTGAAATGTTCATGAACACCCTTTTGAAAATTGCATCTAGACCGTTTTCGGGGCTCGTCCGACCCGCATGAGTCAAAAAGCCCCGGGAGGACCCAAGCTCTCTCCGTCGCTCATTCGACGCCCCATCACTGAGAGAGCTGAGGCTGAGGTTGAGCCTGCACAGGCGCCTGGCCCTCGTCATCAGTCACAGCATCGTAGACAGCATTGCCTGCCATCGATCCCGCGAACGATCCAGCAACAGTAGACCAGAAGCCACTGTTGGAAGATGCCGGCACCTGATTCACCGTCTGGTTGATGACGGTCGTGTTCTTCTTCACAACGGTCGTGCGCTTCGGTGCATAGCTCTTCGTAGGAGCAGGACGGGAGAACGAACGACCGCCGCTGAACCCACGACCACCTCGTGCTTCCGCAGCTGTAGAAACGAAAAAGGCGACCGCAATGGCCGCCACAATAGCTTTCTTCATAGGTAACCCAAGGAATTAGAGAGGGCGAGGATTTCTCCCCGCCCCGACCTCGGAGCAAACTGCCCTAAGGTAGCGAAAAGGAAACCGCGCGGAGTGAGCTTCCAGGGGACAATCCGTCCCAGGCTAGGCTTGCGCGGTGTTGTAAACGAAAAAAAGCCCGCAGTTCATCACCACGGGCTCAATTACATCTTGACTCAAGCGAGCCAGTTCTGAAATACAGGCTCAATCTTTTGGGGTCAAACCCCACCTACGCAAAAAGGCATGCCGTTTTCAGAAGATACACTTATCCCCGAAAACGGCCCCGCTGATCACACAGCTTCAAATTGTTACTGCTGAGTATAACTCATTTTGGTGGCATGCCTTCGATTTTGAGAAGATTGTTTCGAATCATCTTCCTACCCATCTCCACCAGGCCATCAAACTCCCGCTCATGGAGATTGATGCGGTGATACTTCCTCAGGATGCGCTTCAGGTCCATGAAAGGCACGTTGAAGGCGTATGCAACACCGACAACCATCTTCGCCTTTCTGTAGCGCTCTGGTGCAACCGGGAGTCGTTCCCACGCCCTTTGCACAAGCAGGGCATCGCTGACATCCACCGGCGGCGGTCCGTCATGCCGTTCGACCGACACGTCATTGTCTTTCTCATCATCCGGAACGGCTTCCATAAATGCACACAGCGGAGAGCGTCCCTGTCGTTTCGGGTCTTGGTTCCATCGCCCCCAGTTGAGCAGACGGTCTTCGAGAATCTTTTCTTCAGCGTTCATGTTCCTCTTCCCATTCGTCACGACAAGCGGCACAACACCAGCGTCGAACGTTTTTCACTCCATTCGCGGATGCGGGCACTCTCTCAATGACCTTTCCGCAGTTCAAACACAGGCTCACGAGAACCGGACTCGGTCCCTCGGGCTTTCTCTCCTCAATTGCCGCGCGCATGATCCATTCATCGCTTCTGGCGGCTCGGTCTGCGTCATCCATGCTTCACCTCGTCAATAAAAACTTTTACACCAGGCTCGGGTCCGTACGCCTTTCTGGTCCGGCTGTCGATCACCTGCGAGTCGTCCTCAAAAACGATCCCGTTCATGCCGTCAAGAATCGCCTTCTGCACGTTGTCAAGGTCCGGCTTTGAGACGTGATGCTCGACACCTTGCAGAGCCGCTGTGCGGCGTTTCTTAGACCATGACGAGGGCACAGGGAAGATGGCGAGGATGTCTACCCGGACCGCGTTCGGCTTTTCGATCTTTCTCTTGCCGATCATTGCCTCCTTTGCCCTGGCCGTCACGAGCGCTTCATACTTTCGCGTCGTGTCCGGCGTGTACGTGTGGCCGCTGCGAGTGAAGCGCGGCCTCCCTTTCCCCTTGGGGAGTCCTTCGATTGTGAAATTCATTGCTGTCATTCCTTTTGTTCATGTTTCGCAGAGCTGACGGACGGCCATCTCTTTGAGTTCCTCGACTTCGGTGTCGTCCACGGGCGCCTCAGCCACCCAGAAGCCGGAGTCGGTCTCGATCCCGACGAACATCTCGCCGTTTGGTCGAAAGAGTGGGCTGGAGAAACCTTCTCCAGTTCTTTGGCAGAGATAGACCGTCACGGGTTCCCCGGAGGCCGTCTCAAGTTGCCAGCTCACTTTGATTTCTTTGATGTGAATTCCTTTTGTTTCTGCCCATCGAAGTAGCCCTGCACGAAGGCTGCTCTCTTTTTGGGATTCATTCGAGCCGTGAGGCTCTGGTATTTCGCCATCGACTCACCACGCAATGCGGCAGATCGTCCGAGGCGATATTCGTCACTTTCTTTCATGACTCCTCCTTTGTTAAAAATCGATGTCGTTCTTCCGCATACTCGGCCACGAGAACCGGATGAACTTGCATGTTTCTTTGAGCCGGTCGTACTCCTGCTCTCCTATCGCGGTCTTCAGCAGCGCCGGATCGGCGTTGGTGATCCAGATGGTCGGAAGCTGAGTGTCGTAGCGGGCGTACAAGACCTCTGAGAGAACTTCCTTTGTGATCGGCTTCGCGTCTTCCTTTGCGACCTCATCGACGACAAGCAGCGGACAGGTTTTGTAGGCTCTTTTCACGTCTGCGGTCGTCTTTCCCGGCTCTCGGCATCCCCAGGAGTCAGCAACCGTCTGCCCCATCTCATGCGCCGTCGTGTAGATGCCGGCACACTTGCTCAAGAGTTCCTGAAGCACCGCACACGCCAGATGGGTCTTGCCGGTCCCGCATTCGCCGATGAAAACCATCCCTATGCCGGACTGGCGAAGCGCGTCGAACTTTGTGATGTAGGACTCGGCGATCTTGAGCACCTTCGCTTTCTGGTCGTTCCCATCGGTTCTGAAGGATGCAAGCGTTCTGGATCGGTACTTGGTCGGGATGGCCGTTCGGTCCAGCGTCTGCTCATACGCGCGGCGCTTTTCAAGCTCTTCGCGTTCCCTGCGCTCGCGCTCTTCAGCTTCCCGCTGCTTTTGCAACTGGATCGCTCGGCACTTCGGACATCCGCTCGCGTTCTTGAGCTCTCCCTTCAGGTAGGTAAGGTGAGAGATATATCGCCCGTGCTCGGGGCATTCCCGCTCCTCTTCACCCTCGGCAAAGCCCAACAGGCCGACCAAGCCTTCTGCTTTTTTCATGTTGTTTCCCCTCAATCCACGATGATCGTTACGCCGTCGTCGGCGAGTTTTTCGGTTCTGCCTTCACCTCGGCAGCAGGCCTGAAGTCGCTCTCGGTATTCAGCCGTCTGGGTGACGTTCTGAGGCTTTCGGTAGGTGCTACCGCTCGTCCTCGCCAACCAGGAGGCCTTGAAGCCTGCCCAACCATTGCCGCAACACGTTTCAACGACCTGAAGCAGCGTCATGTGAGCCTTTTCTCCTTCGGATCGAAGAAGATCAAACGCTCTTTCGGTCAATGCCATCTTCTTCAGAGCGCGAATCTCTCCGAATTGCTTCCAGAGGTCATCAGGAACTTCAGCCGGCTTTTCGACCTTGATCCACTTTTTCCAGGCCTCGCCTTTCTTGGCTCTGGCTTTTGGCGGCGCGTCTTCTCTACTGGTTATTGATTGGTTATTGATAGGTTCATTGATAGGTTCGTGTCCCGTTTTCGGTACTACTGTCGTACCGTTTTCGGGACAACTTACGTACCGTTTTCGGGACAACTGGCGTACCGTTTTTGGGTTGTCCCGTTTTTGGGTCGTACCGTTTTCGGTACTTCCGTTTTTGGGCCAATCCTCTATGTGCAGAAGGTACTCATTCGAGTTGTGCACCTCTCGCTTGCGTACTGACAAAACGCCACGTTCCGCAAGTCTCGAAATGACAGCAAATACCGTCTTTCGATTCATCTGCGTCATGCCGCAAATGGTCTCGACGGACGGATAGCAGTTCTTGCCTTCGTCATCGGCCCGGTCGGCAAGAGCGAGGAGCACAAGACGTTCGGTTGACTTCTCAACCGGAACCATCCATGCCAGTGCGGAAACCTTGAAGCTCATGGCGTCCCCTTAGCGAATAAGCGACCAGTCAATATCTGGGCGCAGGTCTTCGCGCGTCACTTTTCGACAAGAAACCATCTCGATCTTCTCAGCGACTTCCGGGCTGAAATTCTTCGACGGGACATACATGCAGTTGTGAAGCCATCGGACAGAAATGCCTACTTTTTGGCACAAGGCCTTCTTTTCGATTGGCTTTAGGGATTTGAAATATTCGAGCGCTCGAGGCGTCATCTCAGACCTCTAGGTGTTGTTTTGGTGTTGAACCATAATACAACATTTTCGCCGCTTTTGTTGGTTGCCGCACATGTTGCCGCGCATACACCTTCCACACTACTATTGCAGAAGGGAGGTACTTCTTATGAGTACGAATGAAAAAGACACCCTGAAGCGGATACGCATTGCAAACCTGAGTCGTCTGGCAGAGCTGAATGGCTCGCGGTCTCGATTGGCCGAGATACTTGGCAAAGCTCCGCAGCAGATCAATGACATGATCAGAGGAACGAAGTCTTTTGGAGCACGAATCGCTAGAGAGATTGAAGATAAGCTTGGCCTTCCCCCAGGAACACTTGACACGGAAAACGCAGAACTCGGCAACCCCCAAGTAAGCACGATACGTTTCAAGCGCATACCAATCCTTTCATATGTGCAGGCGGGAATGCTTACAGACAACGGACAAGAACAATACGATGAATGGGCGATCGTCCCAGAAACATTGCCGGAGAAAACTTTTGCTCTTCGCGTAAGAGGCGACTCCATGTCGCCAAATTTCCAAGAAGGACAACTGCTCTTCGTCGACCCCAATAGGCTGCCAAAACCTGGAGACTTCGTCATCGCACGTTCTACGTCTGGCATTCTCACAGAGACGACTTTCAAGAAATACGTCGTCACCGGATACGACGATCAAGGTCGAGAACTCTTTGATCTGAAGCCGCTGAACCCAGACTATCCAATCCTTCACTCCAGGCAACACGGTTTAGAGGTCGTCGGCGTCGTTTGCGGATCATTCAACACCTACTAAACCAAACCCCATAACACAACCAAATCAAGCCCGCCACTCAAGGCGGGCTTTTTTTGTCTTAATTTCAGTGCCATTGATGCGCGTCAATAACTCCCCAATTTATACACCTCACCAACACCCTACGGCAACCATATTGGTTTTATTTTGGTGTAACATCGATGGTGTTGATTGGTTTCAACAGCACATAGCAAGAAGAAACCATTCAACACCAACCTACCGGCAACAACCGGGAGGGCCGACATGAAAACGCGGACGCGAGGTGGCAGACGTTGAGGGACGTGGAGCGGCGGACGTAGCTGATGCAGCCGAGAGAGGCAGAGGTCACGAAGACCCGAGCGGCTGCCTGCGGAAAACGCGGGACCGTGCACAGCAGAAAGTCGATTCAAGCGTTCTTGCGCATGTGTTCAAGCGTAGGGGACTGGCGCGAGAGCGCTTGGATGGACTTTCATAAAGATCACAGCCGTCTCGCGGGCACCCGCAAAGAGCGACACGCGGGACGGCTTATCAGGAGAACACAATGACGGACAAGGACAAGCTCGACTACCTCGAGTACATCAAAGACTTCATGGATGAGGCCGCTAAGGCCTACATCCGGGGCGACGACGATGCGTACATCGGTGCACTCAACTCCGCTGACGCCCTTCTGACTGGTTTGCTCAACGATGACGACGAGGAGGAGGACGAAGAATGAAGCGCAACGACTTCGACGCCCGACTGGCGCATCACCTCCGTTCGATCGGTCGCGAGACCTGCAGCGAAGCTGATGTCCACGAGTACGCGCTCATGAGCATCGCGAACGCCGCCGCGCTCGCTTTCTACATGAAGACCGAGCCGACCGTCATCCACTGCCCCGCAGCGGAGAAATACGAGCAGGTCGCGTGCAACGTCCAGTGCGTCATGGACGAACTTCCGTAACGACTTCGAGGGCAAACGGCGTGACGCAGATATGCGCCGGTCTGGTCGATAGTCCCAGATTCCAAAGCCGGGGCATCTGCAGGCGAGAGGCTTTTGCGTTCACCCCGGCTCCCTCACCCACAACCAACAAAAAGGACATTCACGCGCCCTTGCCCGTGCCATCACGAGCCGGCAGTTCTTCCGAGCGAGGGCGTCTGAATGTCTTTTCTTTTTTTCGGAGGCGTCATGAAGCGCTTTATTACTTACCTCGACGACCTGGCGAAGCGGACCTACTTCGGCACGGATGGTACCGAGCCTCAGCGCTCCGGCGTACTCGGGTACCTCATCGATGGCCTTGAAGGCCTCCTCGGATTCTTCGGCCTCGTGATCCTGCCGGCAATGGCTGCGGCCACTCTCTACCACTGGATTTTTGACTAAGGAGATCGGCATGGCATGGAACTACCCAGACGGATGTGGTCCTGACGACTACGAAAAGTGGTGCGGCCCCGACCCTGACGAAGAAGACGAGGACGAGGACGAAGAAAGTTACGACGAAGAGGACGAGGACGAAGGCGAGGTGCTCGAATGAAAGCGGAACCGCGCAAAACCCTGAGACCTCGTGAGGTCGAGTACCTCACGCTCGTCGCGAAAGGTCTCAGACGACGCGAAATCGCCGAAAAGATGGGCATCGCGATAACGACCGTCAAGTACTACCACGAAGAAATGATGAGCGTGCTTTGCGCGAGAACTGCCGCAGAAGCAGTCTACAAAGCTTTTCAACGCGGGATTTTCAAGGTTACCCAATGAGCTACTCAGACCCAGTCAAGACGATTGACCACATCCCCCAGGATTTCGACATGAAACGAATTACTCGAAAGCGACCGCTCGAGCAGCGGCGCGCAGCAAAGCAGGCTCGGCAGAACGTCGAGCCTTTTTCTTGCGAGCGCCCCGGACGCATCTGGACGCTCATCACTTTCATCGGCGCGCTAGCCGTCATCGCTGGTGCGCTCATCACTGGAGCATGGAGTAACGAATGAAGACTTTGACAGGAATCGCGCGACAGATCGCGCACCAGGCGGAGCAGACGCCGAACGCCGACATCGACGAGCTCTGCAAGAGCTATGTCACAAACTGGCAAGAAGAAGTGCTGGCGGCGTATCTCGCAAATCCCGAAGCTTCACTCGGGCTCATTGGGGCGCTCACGAGACTGAAGAACGCAAGCTCGGCAAAAGAGGTCACAAAGAGCATCGGCACCATAACCGACGAGCTCGATGACGCGCTCTTAGACGCGACGGATATGATCGCGTACCGCGTCGACTGCATCCTCGACCCCGAACCGGGCTTCAAATGCCCAGAGGAGTAAGCATGACGATCACCACGCTTGAGCCGCTCGAGCTTCCGATGCCCGAGCCTGAGGACGAGGTCGACTTCGACCCGTACCCAGAGTTCGCCAGCCGCGACGAGTTCGAGCGAGCCCAGTGGTTCGGCGAACGTGCAAAGCGTCCCGAGCCGATCTACGACAAGTCGCTTGAAGACTTCTACGCCATCGGCGACGACGAAATCCCTTTCTGAGGACGACACCATGAGCTACGCATGCCTCATCTTGGGCGAGAGCGGAACAGGCAAGACCTGTTCACTTCGAAACCTCGACCCAAAAAACACACTTTTGATCCAGCCGGTGCGCAAGCCGCTCCCCTTCCGCTCCACTGGGTGGAAGGAGATCAAGCAGAAGGGCGATGGGAACAACATCCTCGTCTGCTCGAACCCGCAGGCAATCATCAATTGCATGCACGCGAGCCCGTTCGACGTGATCGTCGTGGACGACTGGCAGTACATCCTCGCATCGATGTACATGGCTGCACGCAACGTGAAGGGGTTCGACAAGTTCACAGAGATCGGCGGGGCCGGATTCGACATTGCCAAGGCCGCCTCCGAGCTCGGTGAAAACAAGCGCGTCTACGTCCTCGCTCACACGACCTCTGATGAGTTCGGCAACACCCGTATCAAGACATTGGGGAAATTATTAGACGACAAGATCGTTGTCGAGGGCATGTTCACCACAGTCCTTCGGACGCACGTCGAGAACGGACGCTATCTCTTCTCAACTCAGAACTCAGGCTCTGACACAGTCAAATCGCCGATGGGAATGTTCTCGGAGCAGTACATAGAGAACGACCTCGCGGCAATCGACCGCGTCATCTGCGACTACTACGGCATTACTAACGAAAAGGAAACTGAAGAATGATCACTACCTTCACCATGAACCGCAAGTCCGCGGAAAAGGTTGCCGGCTTCAACGGCATCGACAAGTCCGGCAAGTACGTCGGCACCCTCACACAGGTCGAAGTCGCCGAAAGCAAGGCGGGCGCGACTTACGTTGAGTTCGCATTCAAGGCGCTCCGTTGGACCGAGTGCGGAGAGACCGCCGAAGAGCGCGGCGAGAAGATGGCCTTTATCCGCCTCTTCGTCTCCTCTCGCAACGGCGACCGCACCTTCGGGGCCGACATCATGGACGCGCTGCTTGCCGTGCTCAAGCTCGATAAGGTTGAGGCTACGCAAGCGCAGGTCTTTAACCGCGACGGCACGAAGCGACCGGGCTATCGCATCGGCGCGCTCGAGGGCCAGACCATCGGCCTGCTCCTCCAGCGTGAGAACCGCGAGTATGAGCACGAAGGCCAGATCAAGACGACCTACCAGATGAACATCATCACGCCGTTCCATCAGGTTACAGGACAGAACGCAAAGGAAGTCCTGAACAACCTCGAGGCCAAGGCAGTCGAGGCTAAGTTCAAGAACCTGAAGGACAAGGAAGCCAAGCCCGTCACGCCATCGGCTCCGGTTGCGCCGCTCCGCTTGACGACAACCCGTTCTGACCATTTTCGTGACGCCACGAAAATGATCTCTAGCCCTCGGCGAAAGCCGGGGGCTTTTTTTGACAAGCTCCCCAGAAGATCGTTGTAGGATAACTCTACGAGTATCGTTAGGAGAACGCGATGGATCAGGACTATTTCGAATTCAAACTACACCTTCAGGGGAAGGCGCTCGAAGGACACACCATAGACGCGAAGGAGCTCGGCGTTGCGCTGATAGGCATCAACGACTCTCTCGACATCATTGCAAAGCAAATGCCTGGAGCTCGCCAAAAGCAGACATCGCTTCAAATTCAAGCTAGCCTCGAGAAAGGAAGCGTAATTGCACTTTTGAAATTCGTTTTCGAAGCAGTCGCCAGTAACCCTGCCTTGTTCTCGGAAACGGTTTCTCTGGCAAAAGAAACATTCGAATGCTTCATCTTGCTGATCAACTTGCGCAAAACGTTTGGAGACCAAGAGGTTACTTCGGCTCAAGTTGATACTGTCGCCAATCAAACCCAATACATCAACTGCACCATCAACAACTTCAACGGCAACGTCAAGCAACTATCGCAAAAGATTCACAACGGAGGAGTGCTTGCTAAGCCTCTCAAAGAAGCTTTCTCTCCTCTTGGACTGGGCAACCATGCAGAGCGCTGCGAATTGCTAGACGCGAACAACGCCAAAGTCCTCGACATCGACAGACAGGGATACGAACTAATGACCACACCAGCACAATCAGCCGCACCTCAGGCCTTGCCGCCTATGAAGCATGTCGACGCCGTCATCCTTGGTGTTCGATTCGACGAAAAGAAGTGGACGATCAAGTCGAACGGAACAGAATACGCAGCGAAGCTGACAGACATGGACTTCCATGCCCGAGTGCAAAACCGCGAAGTTTCGTTTTCCGCAGGCGACCACATAGACATCGACTTGAACCAGACTATGGTCATGAGGAACGGGAAGCCTTCGATAGAGTATGAAATTGCCAAGGTCTACTCGACCACGAGGGATCAAGGCCTTTTCAGGGGTCAGGAACTTTGACAACGCGCCTCTGTTTCGGGTATGCTTCTCCCGTCGACACCGCAATGGTGCGACCGGGCCTGAGAAACCCGAATCAATAGGCGCTAAGGCCGCCAACGCGGCTTTTTTTGTGAGCAAAGAACATCTGCGCAAAATTGCGCACATGCTCGTCTCCTTTATGGGAGAGGCTTGCGGGACCGCTTCGGCGGGGCTGTTTCCTATTGAACGGTTTTCTCACCCCGCAAGTCCTCGCCCACCCGCCTGAGAAACGGGCGCGAGGTGCAACCTCAATAGGAGACAGCAATGTCAATCATCAACGCTCAAGCCTTCAAGATTATTGAAGGTCGTCCCGTCACATCCAGTCGAATTGTTGCCGAGTACTTCGGCAAGCGTCACAATGACGTTCTTCGTGGCATTCGAGACCTCATCGAAAAGAACACGGATCTCTCCAAGTCTTTCATTGCACGAGAAGAACAGGTCGAGACCGGTAATGGCGCATCGCGATCTAATCCAGTGTTCCTAATGGATCAGAAAGGCTTCTGCATCCTCGCCATGGGGTTCACCGGCGCGAAGGCACTCGAATTCAAGTGCGCGTTCTACGACGAGTTCGAACGCATGAAGCACGAGCTCGAGGCACCGACCACGATCACGCCCGCAGAGCAGCGAGCCATCCAGCGCGAAGTGGCCATCCGTGCACACAAGACCGCATCAAACTATCGGACGATCTACCGCGCCATCAAAGCACGCTACCAGATCGCACGCTACGACCAGTTGCCGCGCACTCAGCTCGAAGACTGCCTCGACTTCATCAGAGAGGTTGAGCTCGACGTGCCCGAGGTGCCACACACCACGCGCCCCGACGACGGCGGCTGCCCACACTGTGGCCTGCACCCCATCCCCGCGGGCTCGATCGTTCTCTCCGCGCATGAGGCCGAGAACCTGCGGACTTTCGTCTACTACTGGCGATATCTCTTCCGCGAAGACCTCGAGACCGTCCTCAAGCTGATGCGTCTCCTCCAGTCGCCTTTCGCGCCTCGCTTCTACGAAGCCATGACAAGCATGAATCTCGGTTCCATCGAGAACATGCTCGATCGCCACGGCTATAGCGTGAGGCAACTGTCCTGCTACCGTGCCCTGACTGCTCAGTAACAGCCACACCCAATTTTCACATCGGCCCTGCCCTAACCGGCAGGGCTTTTTCATAGGTACGCAAAATGAAACTCTACGAAATCAGTGACGCCATCCGTCAAGCCCTCGATCACATCGAGCTCGATGAAGAAACTGGAGAAATCCTCTCTGCCGACGCGCTCCACGCCGTCGAGGCCGAAGCCTCCGAGAAGATCGAGGCGACCGCGCTCTACCTTCGCGAGCTCGATGCCGAGGCCAAGGCCGCCAAGGAAGAGGCCGACCGCATGCTCGCCCGCGTCAAGTCAATGCAGAAGCGCTCGGACTACCTCAAGGCCATGCTCCTCGATGCGCTACACGCGACCGGCAAGGTCAAGACTGGCCGCGTGACTGTGAGCATCCGCACGACGAAGGCCGTAGAGATCGCCGAAGGTGCCGACCTCCCCGAGGCCTACACGACCGTCAAGACGACCGTAAGCCCGAACAAGGTCGCCATCAAGCAGGCACTGCTCGACGGCGTCGAGGTCCCCGGCTGCAGCCTGGAGGCACGCGAAAGCGTGAGCATCCGATGAGCCACAACGGATATATCGGCGTGAGGGCCGACAAGGCCCTCGCGATCATCGGCGAGAATGGCCCGCAGCGCATGTCGGCGCTGCTCGAGGCGCTCGGGATAAGGACGAAAGTCGCAGCGTCGTTCAAGGTTACGGTGGATGCCGACTACCGCGGGCCCGTCTACATCACGGTGAAGAATGCATCGGGCAGGCCGTACATCGTTCATAACGGCGACCGCATTGCCCAGATGCGCATCGAAAAGCTCGTTGACACTGAGTTCGAGTGGGCTGACGAGCTGAGCGAGACCGCGCGAGGCGCGGGCGGATACGGCTCCACTGGACGTTGAGGAGAACGACATGAGGTACCGACTCAAAGATAAAGAGCTCCAGCAGAAGCTTGACGAGCTTAGCGACGGAGACTTCTCCAAGCAGCTTGCGCTTAACTACAAGCGCATCTGTTCCGACCTCGAGTTTCTGATGCAGATCAATCTTTGGTTCTGCAAAAAGGAGGGCCCGCTCCACGCGTTAGTGATAACGCCCGACATGGTCGAAAAGGTTGAGGAGGACGAGGAATGACAAAAGATGGAAAGATCGAATGGGTTCGGTACGACGAAAAGGATGAAGCGACGCACCCGCGCCCCGGCCAAGAACTGCTCATCATGGCTCTGAAGACCGGCAAGCCCGTCTTCATCCCGCGCGCATACTTCGGGCTATACGACGACCGCTTCTACGAAGCCAAGAGCGTTCGAGGCAATACCGTTCGCAAGCGCGTCGAGTACAAAGTCGAGGACTTCGACGACATCGCATGGGCTTATCTTGACATTCCGTCGTGGTGGGTCAGAAAGGAGGACAAGGAATGACCGAAACCGAAATCGTTGTTCAAGACATCCGCCGCGAGCTTCGATGGTCGTATCGCGATCAGTCGACCTCAAATCTCCGCGCACTCGCAAGCCGACTCATCGACCACAAGGACACGGCAGACATCGTTCGATCGATCAAGGCCTACACGTCATACCTTTCCATCGCCAAGAACTGCGCCAGCAAGCAGGCTTTCAACAGAGTACAGCTCAGCGCACGCACCCTTTGCGACGAACTCAAGAAATGGGAGCTGGCTCATGCTTGACAATGACGAGTATTTCGATAACGTCAAAACCATCGCCCTCTGGTATGGCGAAAGCCATCAACTCAACAAACTGCAGGAAGAGCTCGGTGAAAGCGTGACTGCCCTGTCACGCTTTACGGCAGATCGATCCTTGAGGCACCTAGGAGAACTTGCAGAAGAACTCGCGGACGTTCTCGTACTGCTCGACCAGCTGCGTTTTCTTATGCCGGGCCTCGGAAGAGGAATGGATTACTACCGCCACGCAAAGGCACGCAGACAAATCAAACGGATCCAGGAGGAAATCATCAATGAAGATTGACATCTTTGACACGACTGTCCCAGACTACTCTATACTCGACAAGAAGAGCCTCATGGAAAGCTTGGGCTATGAATCCGAAACCAGTCTCCGCAATGCGGTCGACTCCGGATTCATCCCGCCGTCGATGGACTACGGCGGACGTAACGGCGCAGGCCGCTGGACTGTCGGCATGATCCGTAAGTGGTTCATGCTGAAAGGTGAAAAGGCCGTCGACGACGCCCTCCGCCGCCTGAACTACGTGAGCAAGATGAGCGTCTCTCAAAAGAACGCCTTTTCTACTGAATGATGCTCGGCGTGGGACAATCCGTGGGACAAAACAAATGACCACAACAAAATGCCCTGCGATACAACACGCAGCGACTTCCGCTTCTGATCTTCAGGCCCATCGACCTTCCGATCAATTCGCGGGGACTCCTACGGAAGCCCCGCGACCGAACACAGGGGAAAAAGGCCCTGCGGACCACATCGGTCCGCAGGGCCTTTTTGCTTCTGGGGCTTCTTCAGCTTCCTTTTCCGAGGAACGGCCCGGTCAGACCGGGCCCGGCCACTGCAGTCATCAATGGCGGTAGTTCACCTTGCTGCAGATCTCCTCGACGATCGGCTCCTTGAGCCTGTTGAACTCGGCCTTGTTCTTCTCGAAGAGATTGCCACCATGGGCGTCGATCGAGACGATGAGCGGACCGAACTCCTTGACGCGCATGACCCACATGGACTCGGGCTGACCGAGTTCGGGCCAGTGGCGCTCCTCGACCTCCTCGACGCATTCGGCGGCGAGCACGGCGCAGCCGCCCGGGAAGACGCAGTGCACGGCCTTGCTTTCCTGACAGCCGGCAGCAGTCTCGGGACCCATGCCGCCCTTGCCGACGACGATCTTCACGCCCGTTTTCCTGAGGAATTCGCGCTCGTACTTCTCCATGCGCATGGAGGTCGTCGGGCCGATGGAGACGACGCGGAAGCCGGAGCGGCTCTTGTCGTCGGGAACCATGATGGGACCGGCGTGGAAGATGGCCTTGCCGGCGAGGTCGTACGGAAGGTCCATGCCTTCCTCGACATGGCGGAAGTGAACCATGTCGCGGCTCGTGATGAGGGCGCCGGAGAGATAGAACACGTCGCCGATCTTCAGGGACTCGATGTCGGCGTCGGAAACCGGCGTCGTCAGAACTTTCTTCGTCATTTTGCTGTTCTCCCAAATCAGAGCGTCATGCCCTTGTGGCTGATCATTTCGTAGCTCATGTCCGCATTGATGCGGATCGTGGCGCGGCGGTGGCCCCAGCAGCCCGTGGAAACGCCCACGGCAAGGCAGGACGGATGGCGCGCGGCCTGTTCGACGTTGACGCCCATCACGGACTTCGTCCCCGTCAGGCCGCCCGGACCGATGTTGATCTTGTTGAGGCCTTCCTCGATCATCTTCTCGAAGTCGGCGCCGATCTCGTTGGCGTTCTTCGAGCCCACGGGACGCATCAGGGCCTTCTTGGAAAGCTCGGCCGCAACCTCGACGCTCCCGGCGATGCCGATGCCCACGAGGAGCGGCGGGCAGGCGTTGACGCCGCGATCGCAGATCACGTCGAAGATGAACTTCACGATGCCCATGTAGCCTTCGGCGGGCATCAGCACCTTGGCGGCGCCGGGCAGCGAGCAGCCGCCGCCGGCCATGTAGCCGTGAATGAGGCAGCTGTCGGAGTCGGGAATGATCTCCCAGTCGATCCAGGGCACGCGAACGCCCGTGTTGTTGCCCGTGTTGCGCTCGTCGAAGATCTGGACGGCGTTCTGGCGAAGCGGCGCCTCGATCGTGGCGCGGCGGACGGCCTCGTCAAGGCAGGCGCGCATTTCAGAAAGAAGCGGGAAGTTGGCACCCACCTCGATGTAGTACTGGATGACGCCCGTGTCCTGACAGAGCGGGACATTGAGGCGGCGGGCGGCGGCAAGGTCGTCGAACATCGCGTCATACACGATGCGGGAGATGTCGGAAGTCTGCTCCTTGCGAAGTTCGGCAAGGCGGGTGGCAACGTCGTCCGGGAGAATCTTGCCCAGCACGGACGTGAAGCGCGTCATGAGCTCGGTGAAGCGCTCGGCCTTTTCCTGTTGATTCATTGTGCTCTCCTTAAGAGTCTGGTTCACGTCCTCCGAAACCGGGGCTGTCATTCGAAAGGACGCGGGGGTTCTCATCGCCTAAAGCACCTGCAGGGCCGGCGGTCCTTCAGAGCCGGATAATTTCCTATATATAGAAAAATGTTGTCCAGCATCAAGACCAGCCTGCCTTCTTAACGTCCAATGTCGTTACAGAGCAGTGCTTTCATCGATTGAGCACATTATAGAATTTTTTATATTCGACTGTCAATATGTTTTTCTGCGACACGTAAAATAATTTTTTCTTCCTCCCGGACGCAAAAAGGCCCGCAGAGAGCAGGGCTCGTGCGGGCCATTGAAATCGACTGCGGGGTGGGCCGTCAGAGGTTGTTGCCCTCGGCGGCATCCTTTGCGGGACTGCCAAGCCTCTTTTCGAAGAATTTCACGACACGCTCGATGACGGGCTTCTGGAACCAGGGCAGATCTCCGTGGCCTGCGCCCTCGACGAGGACGTACTCGACGTCGGTGCCGGCCTTCCTGAGAGCCTGAGCGAGATGTGCGCTCTGCATCGGGCTCACGAGGCGGTCGCCCGAGCCGTGCATGATGAGAAACGGCGGCTCGCTGCCGTCGATGTGGCCGAGCGAGCTTGCGTTCATGGCCTTCTCGCGGTCGGAGAGAATGCTCCCGCCGGGAGACTTGCCGAAGGCGGGACCGTGCACGAGGAGCGCCTCGGTCACGGCGGGCGAGGCGTGGACCTTGGCCTGAGCCGGATCGAGTCCCTCGCCGATGGAGGTCAGGTCCGAGATGCCGTAGATCGTGCAGACGGCCTGCACGTCGGAGGAGACGTTCGTGAAGTCGCCCTTGTCGAACGCCTTCTCGCCGTTCGTGGCGCCGAGCATCTGCACGAGGTAGCCGCCCGCGGAGTCGCCGATGACGCCGATGCGCTCGGGATCGATCCCGTACTCATCGGCATGCGCGCGCAGGTAGCGCACGGCGGCCTTGCCGTCCTCGACGAGCGCCGGGAACTTGACGGGCACGGTGCGGTATTCGGCTGCGGCCACGACGAAACCCGCGCGGGCGAGCGCATGGCGCATCTCGATGAACTTCTCGTGGTCGGCGGAGGTGAAGCCTCCGCCGGGGAAGTAGACCACGGCGGGCTTCCTCGCCTTCGTGCGCGGCGTCATCACCGTCATGCGCAGCTGACGGATCGAGCGCTGGGACTTGATCTGACTGTAGATGATGCCCGATATCGTGTCGATGCGGCCGTCGGTCACGTCGACCTTCATGACCTCGGCGCCGGGCACGTAGCCCATCAGATCGGCGCGGTCGGCGGCGAAAATCGTTCCTGCCGCGAAGAGTGCGCAGGCGGCGGAAACGGCCTTGTGCAGAAAGGCCTTGCGGATATTCATTGAAAAATTCCTTCTTGTCGGTTACGAGGGGTGCTTGAGAAGCTACATTGCCGGAGAACGGGCTCCGACCAGAAAATTCTACCCTCGTCCAACCGCCCGCGCTCAGTCGGACTTCAGTCGGAATTCAGGTGAAGCTCAGCGGGAAGTCGAAGGAAGCGGCGTCTTTTGCGAGGCCGCGAGCTCGCGCAGGCGCTTGAGCGTCATCTCGTACTGGACGTACTCGGGCGTGTCGGGATTCATGGTACTCATGAGAAGCGAGAGGCTTTCGGCCGCCGTACGCCAGTCCTCGTTGGCGGAGGCCGCAACGGTCAGGATCTCGACGGCCTTCATGTCGCCGGGCCGTCCTTCGACGGCGCCCTGCGCCAGAGGCTGGGCCTCGCGCATGCTGTCGGGACCGCCGATCGTGAGAAGCGTGGCGGCGAGTTCGAGCATCACGGCCGGATCGGCCTTCACCTTGGCGTTCGCGGCGCGTCCCCTGCGGTAGGCCTCGGCCGCCTTCGGGAAGTTCTCCTCGTCGACATGACGGCGCGCAAGCAGCACCCAGGCGCGGCCGTCCTTTGGGCTCGACTCGAGGTAGCGCTCGATCGAGGGCGTATCGGCGCGTCCGTCGTAGACCGCCTGGGCCTTCTCAAGCCCGATGAGCTCGGGCGCGCCGTTCACGGCATAGAGGCCGACCGAAACCGCAGTGACGCCCGCCACCACGGCGGCCGTCACGACGGGGCCCGAGAAGCTGCCCGCACGGCGGCCTGCGCCGTCGTTGGGATCGTGGAAGACCGCGTCGTGTTCCTCGAGCGCGCGGCGGCGAAGATCGTCGGCGAGAATCTCGTACTGCTCCGCACTCACGGCGCCCGACTTCAGGTCCTCGTCGAGCTGGGCGCGCTGTCGCCTCAGCGCCTCGGTCACGGCCGAGCCGTAGGCCTTGTCCTCGCGCTCGACGCTCGCCTCCTCCCTGCCCACGCGAAGGAGCGACGGCACGAGCGCTCCGACGGCCAGGACGAGCATCAGAAGGAGGATGAGATAGAGAAGGATTTCGTCGGACATGTGCGTTCGTTCCGGAGGCGTTGTTCGTCTGCCTGCGCTCGGAGCGCAGGTCGTGTTTGTCCCATCACTATATATGAAACGGGCGGCTCCGCGAGGAGACGCCCGTTTCGTCGGATCATCGCCGGGTCCCGAAGGGAGCCCGAGGCGGATTACTTCTTGGTAGCGGCCTTTTCGTCAATGGCCTTCCTCAGCAGCGCGGTGGCGTCGGAGGCTGCCTTGGCAGACTTGGCGAGGCTGCGCACGGCCATGTCGTGGTTGTGGAAGTACGCACCGTTGGCGGCAGTCCAGTATTCCCAGTTGATGTGAGCGGATTCGTGGAGCTTGCGGGCCTTGGCGAGGACCTCTTCGGACACGCCGACGGTCTTGGCGAGTTCAAACGCGTTGAACATGTCGTTCATGCGGGATTCGGCTTCGCGGACCTTGCCGTCGAAGTGGCCCTTCATCGCGTCGATCGCGGCGACCATCTGCTTCTCGTTCTTGTCCTTGTGGCAGGAGAGGCAGGTCTCCTTCACGTAGTGCTTGGGCGAGGTGGCCCAGTGCATCGTGTAGGTCTTGCCGTTTTCGTCCTTCACCTTGGGCATGTGGCAGGAAGCGCAGTCGGCGCCGGCCTTGTCGTGCTTCGAGCCGAAGTACGTTTCGGCGTCGGGATGCTGCATCTTGACGAGCGTCGCGCCGGTGAGGTTGTGCTTGAAGTCGCGGAAGCCGACTTCATCGTAGTAGGCCTCGATCTGGTCGGCGTTGACCCATGGGAAGAGGTTCGTGAGACGGCTGTCGAAGCCGACCTTCTCGCCCGTCTTGACGTTCATGCCGGGGTTGCAGACGTATTCGACGTGGCACTGGGCGCACATCAGGCGGGAGTCGGCGCGGTCGAGCATGGCGACCTTGCGGTCGAAGCCGCGGACGCCGACGTCCTTGACCTCAAGCTTGGCCTGGCGGGCCGCGAAGTCCTTGTAGACGTTCATCTTGCCTTCGCGCGTCATCGCGTCGATCAGGGCGTCGCGCATGATGCGCGGCTTGGCGCTGTGCGGGTCGTGGCAGAAGTTGCAGTTCATGCCGTGCTGGACGTTCCGAACGACGTCAACGGGGTTGGAGCCGCGGTGGAACTTCGCGCCCTCGGCCTTGTCGCCCATGTAGGCCCAGTCGAGCATCAGGTCGGTCGACTTGCAGGACCAGCACACGCCGTTGGCGGCAGCGGCCGTGCCCGGCTTGTGGGCCTTCTGCTCGTTGTTGTCGGGATAGTTGTCCTTGAGGACGTCCCAGGCCTTGTAGGACTTGCCGCCCTCAAGCGTCGTGTAGAGCCAGCCGTCCTTGGGCTCGAAGCGGCCACCGAACGCACGGTCGACGATGAACTGGTCGATCGCCATGAACGTGTGGGCGCGCGGAAGGTCGTGCTCCTTCGTGAAGCCGTGGCCGCCGAGCGCGCGGTCAAAGAACGGGTCGGGTGCAGGACCGCCGGCCGCCTTCTTCGACTGGCGGGCGGGACGGTCGGACGTCATGAAGGCGGACTTGTACTGCTGCTGGTGGCAGGCGCCGCACTGGGCCGGGTCCATGTTGACGGCCGGACGCTTCTTCATGTCCTTGAGATGCGCTTCGGTGCCGGTGTGACACGTCGTGCAGGCGAGATCCTTGTGGGCGGCGCCCGCATGATCCTTGGCGACGTTGGCGTGGCAGGCTGCGCACTGATTGTCGGCCGCCTGGGCGGGAGCGCCCGCGAGAAGACCAAGAAGCGCAAGCGCGGCGGCGACGGGGGTGAGCTGTTTATGCATGTTGTTCTCCTGTGACAAGGCCGTCGCGCGGGGTCTGGCGAGGTCCTCGTCTTTTTCAAAATTTTAAGTTTGCTTAAGCCTTTCTTAAACCCTTCCGAGGTGATGGTGGAGGGTTATTCCCAATGACCGCCGGATACCCTGTCCCACAGTCTTCCGCACGGAAATACCTCTCGAGAGGTAATACCAAGGTGATGCTCACCACCGTCCCCCACCATCCCCTCTCCTCCGTCTTCGGGCACGAAAAAGCCCGTCAGCGCATCTCGGCGCGTGACGGGCGTTTTCAGAGTGTCGGAACAGGATCAATCAGGCCGGCATCAGCACTGTTCGATCTCCTCTTCCTTGTGGCGCGGCCAGCAGAGGATGCCGCGGTGGTTCGGCATGACGCTCGGATCGAATTCCGGGTTGAGGATGCCGCGCTTCTTCTGGCTGACGTAGTCGTCGAGCGCGATGAAGGCGTACTTGCCGAGGATCGCGATGGCAACCAGATTGACGATGGCCATGAGGGCCATGAAGAGGTCGGCGAGGTTCCAGACGAGGCCGAGCGAGGCGACGGAGCCGAGGTAGACCATCATCACGACGAAGGCGCGGTAGATCCAGAGCGCGGCCGGATGACGGCTGATGAAGTCCATGTTGATTTCGCCGTAGAAGTAGTTGCCGATGATCGAGCTGAAGGCGAAGAAAAGGACCGTGACGCTCATGAAGGCGTTCGTCCAGGTGCCGAGCTGGCCCGTGAGCGTCTGCTGGATGAGCTCGATGCCGGTCTTGCCGGAGTCGGCCCAGCCCGGGGTGAGCAGCACGAGCATGGCGGAGGCCGTGCACACGACGAGCGTGTCGAAGTAGACGCCGAGCGCCTGCACGAGGCCCTGCTTGGCGGGGTGGGTGGCGTCGGCCGTGGCGGCGGCATTGGGGACCGCACCCATGCCGGCCTCGTTCGAGAAGAGGCCGCGCTTGATGCCGGTCATGAGGGCCATGCCGAAACCCGCGCCGAGGACGGCGTCGAAGTCGAAGGCGCAGCGCACGATCGTGACGAGCACTTCGGGCACCATCGTGATGTTGAGCGCCGTGACGGCGAGCGCGACGAGGATGTAGGCGCCGGCCATGACGGGAACCATCACGCCCACGACCTTGGCGATGCGGGTGAGGCCGCCGAAGATCACGAGGGCCGTGAAGCCCGCGATCGCAAGGCCCGTCATCTGCGTGTCGAAGCCGAACGAGGTCTGCATCGAGAGGCTGATGGTGTTGGCCTGGACGGAGTTGAAGATGAGGCCGTAGGTAACGGCGAGGAGCACCGCGAAGACGCTCGCGAAGAAGGAGGAGCCGATCACGTTGCCGATGTAGTAGGCGGGACCGCCCACGAAGCCGCCGCCCTTGCGCGGGGCCTTGTAGATCTGGGCGAGCGTGGACTCGACGAAGCCCGACGCGGCGCCGATCGTGGCGATCACCCACATCCAGAAGACGGCGCCGGGGCCGCCCGTGGCGACCGCGATGGCGATGCCGGCGATGTTGCCCACGCCCACGCGGGAGGCGGTGGAGACGCAGAAGGCCTGGAAGGTCGAGATGTGGCCCTCGCGCGGCTTGGCGCCCGCGCCCTCGGTCATCAGGCGGAACATTTCGGGAATGCAGCGGATCTGCACGAAGCGCGTGCGGACCGTGAACCAGAGGCCGATGCCGATCAGCATCACGATGAGGACGTAGGACCAAAGATAATTGTTGATCACGCCGATGATGTCATTGAGCCAGTTCATGTTTTGTGGTTTTCCTTCTCGGTCTTTTTGTTTCAGGAGGCGCAGCTTCAGGGGCGGCGGAATCCGCACCCCTGCACGGACGGTCGGGGGAGCGGCCGTTCCGCGTCCGGACTGAGTGGGGATGCGTCCGGAATTGTTTGCAGCAATTTACCATTGTAACAAAGGGTTTGCCCTGAGGTTGTCCGCCAAGGCCCCCTTTCTGCATTTTCCGTGCCGCACACAAGCCGGCTGCAGACTACTGCGCAGTCTTGGCGAGGCGCCTGCGCCCGCCGTGGCGGCCGCAGGTGACGACGCGCACGTCGCCCTGGCTTTCGGCGCGTGCGCGGCGAACCTTCTTGGGATCACAGACGAGCGCGCCCGCGACCTCGAGCCGATCGCCCTCGTGAAGCTTCGTCGAAGGCTCGATGCGGCGGCCGAAGACAGCGAGCCCCGCCCCCGCAGGCAGCGATGCGCCCGCTAGTCCGAGGACCTCGGAAGCCGCGGCGCCATCGGGCGCTTCGACCGTTTCGGCCATCACGCCCGCCTCATTCACGAACAACACTTCCACACGCATGATCCCCCCTTTCGAAAAGCCGTCCGCGGCCGTGTCCGAAGGGCTTCGGAGCCGCGTAAAAAGCCTTACAATACAAGATTGCCGTGCAGTTTGCACGAAACGGACGCCGACCGTACGGAAGCAGGACGACAAGAATCAAAAGAACGCAATACAAGAGAACAAGAGAAACATCATGGCACTCATTCAGAACAAGCGCGCCCGCCACGACTATGCGATCGAAGAAAAGTTCGAGGCCGGCATCGTGCTCCAGGGCTGGGAAGTCAAGAGCGTTCGCGCCTCCCGCGCCCAGATCAACCTCGCGCACATCTACGTGCGCGACGGCGAGCTCTTCCTCTGCAACGCCCACATGACGCCTGCGGACCAGGCCTGCACGCACGTGACGCTTGAGTCGAACCGCACGCGAAAGCTCCTCATGCACCGCCGCGAGATCATGAAGCTCATCGGCAAGACGGAGCGCGCGGGCTACACGCTCGTGCCGCTCGACCTGCACTTCACCCGCGGCCGCGTCAAGGTGACGGTCGCGCTCGCACGAGGCATGCGCGAATATGAAAAGCGCGCCGACCAGAGCAAGAAGGACTGGAAGCGCGAGCAGGAGCGCATCATGAAGAAGGACGTCCACGGCCGCCACGTCCTCGAATAGCCTTTCCCTTTCAGACAGCAGGCTTCGGACAGACAGCCTGCTGCCGGCCCGAAGCGCCGCGAAACTGGCGCAAAACACGAACCAACACTCCACCGGGACGACCATCCACATGCCCACGCTCGACTCACCGACGCTTGACACGGTTTTCTTCGACTACGACCGCAAGCCCCTTTCCCGGCACCCGATGACCTGCCTTGCGATCTACGGCAAGGGCGGCATCGGCAAGTCCACCACGGCTGCGAACGTGGCGCTCGCGCTTGCGCAGGACGGCCGCAGGGTGATGCTCGTCGGCTGCGACCCGAAGGCCGACTCGACCGCGCTCCTGCGCGGCGGCGCGAAGATCGAGACCGTGCTTTCGCTCCTGCGCACGAAGCACAAGTCCGAGCTCAGGCTCGACGACATGGTGGTCGAGGGCAAGGGCGGCGTCCTCTGCGTCGAGGCGGGCGGTCCCCGTCCCGGCGTGGGCTGCGCGGGCCGCGGCATCATCGCCGCCTTCGAGGCCCTCCGGGCCCAGGACGCCTTCAACATCCTTCGTCCCGACGTCGTGATCTTCGACGTGCTCGGCGACGTCGTCTGCGGCGGCTTCGCGATGCCCATCCGCGACGGCTGGGCCAGGAACGTCTTCATCATCACCTCGGGCGAGAACATGGCCATTCATGCGGCCGCCAACATCGCCACGGCCGTCGAGACCTTCGCCGAGCGAGGCTACGCCCGCCTCGGCGGCATCATCCTCAACGCCCGCGACGTGCCTCGCGAGGCCGAGAAGGTCGAGGAGCTCGCCTGCGACCTCAACACGACGATCGTGGGCCGCCTGCCCCGCTCGGCCGAAGTGCAGGAGGCGGACGCGCTCGGACTCACCGTCCTTGAGCACGCGCCGTCGTCCGGCATGGCCGACCGCTATCGCGAGCTTGCCCGCCGTCTCGTCGAGGCTTGCGCCGCCACCAGGCCCGAGCCCGCCCGCGGCGGCTTCACGTTCTGAGGCCCGCCCATGCTCCGACTCTTCGCACACACGCCCGAACGCGTGCTTCCCGCACCCACGGCGAAGCTCTCCGAGGCGCACTGGCCCGTGCCCTTCAGGCAGGGCCTCGAATACTCGCCGCCCGCGCGCGGGCCCTGGACCATCGTGCACGTGGGCATGCTCGTGCCCGAATGCCACGAGATCTTCGTCTGCGCCCAGGGCTGCCTCAGGGGCGTCGTGCTCAGCGCAGCCGAACTCGGCCTGCAGCGCCGCTTCTCCACGATCACCGTGACCGAGGAGCACCTGCGCGACGGCCAGCTTGAGGACACGATCATCGAGGGCGTCACGCACATCCTCGAGCGCCTCCCGAAGCTTCCGCCCGCAGTCCTCGTCTACTCGAGCTGCCTGCACCACTTCTCGGGCGCCAACCTCGGCTGGGCCTACAGGAAGCTCTCCGAGGCCTTCCCCGACGTCGTCTTCACCGACTGCTACATGACGCCCACGCTCCGCAAGAGCGAGATGCCGCCCGACAACAAGATGCGCAGGCAGCTCTACCACGGCCTCAGGCCCGCCGACCTTCCCAAGGGCGGCCTGCTTGTGGCGGGCTCCCTCGAGGCCTTCGGCCCCGAGAGTGACTTCGCGCGCGCCGCACACGCGGCGGGCGTCCCGTTCTTCGAGCTCCCGGGCATGACGACCTACGAGGAATACCGCCGCATGGCGCATGCGCGCTGGGTCGTGACGGTCAATCCCGCGGCCCTTCAGGCGGGCAGGTTCCTCGCCGAGCGCCACGGCATGCGCCACCTTCAGCTGCTGCTCGACTACAACGAGCAGCGCATCGACGACTCGCTCGGAACGCTCGCCGAACTCACGGGCATTCCGCTCTGGGACACCACGGCCGAGAAGTCCGCTGCCAGGACCGCGCTCGCGCAGGCGGCCGACGCGCTCGCGGGCCGTCCCGTGGCGATCTGCCAGACGGCGACGACGCGCCCCGTGGCGCTCGCACGCCGCCTCGTCGAGTCGGGCATCCGCGTCACGGACCTCTACTGCGACAGCTTCCTGTCTGCGGACAAGACCGACTTCGAGATTCTTCGCAAGAAGGCGCCCGGCATTCTCGTGCATCCGACGACGGTGCCCGAGATGCGCTTCGCGACGCCCGCCGAAAAGCGCGACGACATCGTGGCCATCGGCCAGAAGGCCGCCTTCTTCACCGGGGCGACCCACATGCTCAACATGATCGAGGGCGGCCCCTGGTGGGGTCACGGCGGCGTGAGAAGCCTCGCGCTCGCGCTTGCAGCTGCGGCACGCGAGCCCGTCGACGTCGACCGCATCATCAGCGTCAAGGGATACGGGTGCAACGGATGTTGTTAGACTACACGCAAAGCTCCATGTCGACCTACACGGCCGACTGCTCGGGCGTCGCAAGCGCCCTCTATGAACTCGGCGGCATGACCGTCATCCACGACGCCTCGGGCTGCAACTCGACCTACACCACGCACGACGAGCCCCGCTGGAACACGATGCCCTCGGCCGTCTTCATCTCGGCGCTCACCGAGATGGACGCCGTGCTCGGCAACGACAGTCGCATCATCGACGACATCGTCGACGCAGCCCGCAAGCTCACGCCCGCCTTCGTCGCCATCGCCGGCACGCCCATTCCCATGATGACTGGCGTCGACCTCAAGGGGATCGCCCGCCTCGTCGAAAGCCGCACCCGCATTCCGTCCTTCGCCGTCCAGACCAACTCCATGCGCGCCTACAGCGTGGGCTGCGCACAGGCCTGGATCGAACTCTCGCGCCGCTTCGTCGTTCCCAACGGCGCCCGCGCGGGGTCCTTCGGCATCAACCTTCTGGGCGCGACGCCTCTCGACTTCTCGACAGGCGGCATGCTCGAGTCCCTCAGGGCCGCCGCCGCACGCGCAGGCTACACGATCAACGCCTGCTGGGCGATGGGCGACAAGCTCGAATCCCTCGCCAACACCGCGGCCGCGCGCGTCAACGTCGTCGTGAGCTCGTCCGGGCTTCCGCTCGCGCAGTGCTTCGAGCGCTGCTTCGGCACGCCCTACGTCTGCGGTCTGCCCGTGGGCGGACTTGCTCCCCGCTGGCACGCGGCCGTCGAATGGGCCGCGAAGAACCGCTGCAGCGTACCCGCCGCCGACTTCCTCGGCGCGGATGCGGGCGGCACCCGCACGGCCGTGCTCGGAGAGCCGCTTGCCGCCGCCTGCACGGCCGCGGCCGTCAACCTCGAGCAGCCCGGAAGCTGCAGGGCGCTCTCGCCCCTGCCGTCCCTCGGCATCGAGGCGCCCATTCTCTCCTCGAACCTTTCCGAGGACCTCCTGCGCGCCATGCTCGGCGGCACGGAGGTGCTCGCCGCCGACCCGCTCTTCGACATCATCGCCGAGGAGGCCCGCGTCGGGCGCACCATCGCCTTCCCGCACGAGGCCTGCTCGGGCCGCATGTACAGGAGCGGGATCGTGAACATTCTCGAGCGCGCCCCGTTCGACGCACTCGTCGGCAATCTGCTGGACACTGCAAAATGACCTTCAATCTGAAGCAATGCGCCCTCGTCTGCGGCGCACTCGCCCTGGCCGCGACCTCCGCGGCCGCACGCACCGTCGTCGACGACAACGGCACCAGCGTCGAGATCCCCGACCACGTCAACCGCGTGGTCGTCACGAACATCCTTCCGCTCGCCTCCGCCGTGACCGTCTTCCTCAACGACGGCAAGACCGTGGTGGGCATGCATCCCGCCTCCTACTCGGCCGCCAAGAGCGGGCTCCTCGGCAAGCTCTATCCCGACGTCCTCAAGGCCGACACCTCCTTCATGCAGGGCGCGAGCCTCAACGTCGAGGCCCTGATGGCCCTCAGGCCCGACCTCGTCCTCGTCAACGCGCCCGACAAGCGCACGCTCGACGCGGTCCGCAACGCGGGCATTCCCGCCTTCGGCATCAGCCCGAGCAAGTGGCACTACGACATCATCGAGACGCACGCCCAGTGGATGAAGAGCCTCTCCGAGATCTGGCCCGAGCACAAGGGCAAGGGCGACCTGATCGACAGCCGCTCGAAGGCCATCGCGAAGATGGTCGCCGACCGCACGAAGGACCTCAGGCCCGAGGAGCGCAGCAAGGTTCTCTTCCTCTTCCGCTACGACGCCCGCCAGATCGTCACTTCTGGGCGCAACTTCTTCGGCCAGTACTGGTGCGACGCCGTCGGCGCCAGGAACGTCGCCGAGTCCGTGACGGCAGACAACGCCAACGCCATCGTCTCGATGGAGCAGATCTACGCCTGGAACCCCGACGTCGTCTTCATCACGAACTTCACGGCCGCCACGCCCGCCGACCTCTTTGATAACAAGATGGCAGGCCACGACTGGTCCGACGTGAAGGCCGTCAAGGACAAGCGCGTCTACAAGCTCCCGCTCGGCATCTACCGCAGCTACACGCCTTCGGCCGACACGCCGCTCACGCTGCTCTGGATGGCCAAGCAGGTCTATCCCTCGCGCTTTGCCGACATCGATCTCACCAAGGAGGTCAAGGCCTGGTACAAGGACGTCTTCGGCGTGACGCTCACCGACGCCGACGTCGACATGATGTTCAATCCGGGCGAAGGCGCGAGCACCGGCGCCACGGTCGCCACCCGCAGCAACGGCTGATCCATGTCGAACGTCTCCACCGCACGCGCGCGAAGCGCTCAGGCCGCAGGCGCGGCCGCGGGGCGCTTCCGCCTCGTCATGGCCTCGCTCGCCCTGCTGCTCGCCGTCACGGCCGTCGCCTCGCTGTGCCTCGGCCGCTACAGTCTCACGGGCACCGAAGTGATGGCCGTGCTCCTGCCCGACGGCTGGCTTTCCGTCGAGACGAACCGCATGATGGAGAACATCGTTCTCAACGTGAGGCTGCCGCGCGTGCTTCTCGCGATCATTGCGGGCGCGGGACTCGCCATGTCGGGCGCCGCCTTTCAGGCGCTCTTTGCGAATCCGCTCGCCGCGCCCGACACGCTCGGCGTCGCCACGGGCGCCTCGTTCGGCGCCGTCCTAGGCATCCTCTGGGGCTGGAACGGCATGGGCATTCAGCTCATGAGCCTGGCGACGGGCCTCTCCGCAGTCTTCTTCGTGATCGTCATCAGCCGCGTGCGCAACACGAGCTCGATCCTCATGATCATTCTCTCGGGCATGGTCGTCGGAGCCCTCTTCTCGGCTCTCGTCTCCCTCGTCAAGTACGCGGCCGACCCGCAGGACGTGCTGCCGTCCATCACCTTCTGGATGATGGGGGCGCTCACGGGCGCGACCAAGTCAAGCGTGCTCGCGGGCACGCCCATGGTGCTCCTCGGCATGCTCGTTCTCTGGCTCCTGCGCTGGCGCCTCAACGTGACGACCCTTCCGACTGACGAGGCCGCAAGCCTCGGCATACCCGTGCGCAGGATCCGCGCAGGCGTCATCATCGCCGCCACCATGATCACGGCCTCGGTCGTCTCGATGTGCGGCCTCATCGGCTGGGTGGGCCTTCTCGTCCCCCACGCCGCACGCATGGTCTTCGGTGCGAACAACCGCTTCGTGCTGCCCGCCTCGATGGTCATGGGCGCCCTCTTCATGCTCGTGATCGACACCGTCGCGCGCACCGCCACGCAGAGCGAGATTCCCGTCTCGATCCTCACGGCCGTCGTGGGTGCGCCGTTCTTCATCTATCTTCTGCGCCGCACGGGCGGCATCTCGGGGTAGCGCCATGTCCCTTGAAGTGATCCACGGCGGCTACGCCTGGCCGGGCCGCGAACCCGTTCTCACGGGCGTCAACTTCCGCTTCGACGGCACGGGCGTCATGAGCATCCTCGGCCCCAATGGCGCGGGCAAGACGACGCTGCTGCGCTGCATGCTCGGCCTTCTCAAGTTCACGGAGGGCGAGGCGACGCTCGACGGCCGCCCCGTCTCCAACTGGAAGCCCCGCGACTTCTGGCGCACGATCGGCTACGTACCTCAAGCGAAGCTCCCGGGCTTCGCCTCGATGACGCTCGCCGACATGGTCGTCCTCGGCCGCAGCGCGCACATCGGCCCCTTCAGCCTGCCATCCGACGCGGACTGGGAGGTGGTCGACCGCGTCATGACCGAGGTCGGCATCGAGCACCTCGCGGGGCGCCTCTGCAGCGAAGTCTCGGGCGGGCAGTTCCAGCTCGCGCTCATCGCCCGCGCGCTCGCGGCCGAACCCAGAATCCTCGTGCTCGACGAGCCTGAATCGAACCTCGACTTCCGCAACCAGATGGTGGTCCTCAACGTCATCGAGCGTCTCACCGAGCAGGGTCTCGGCGCCGTCATCAACACGCACTTCCCCGCGCATGCGCTCGAGATCTCCACGAAGACGCTCCTCGTCCCCAGGCACAGGCCGCCCATCTTCGGCGACACCCGCGACGTCATGACCGAGGATCTCCTCTCAGACGTCTTTGACGTGCGCGTGCGCATCAGGGAGCTCGACTTCCCCGAGCGCCGCTACACGTGCGTCGCCGCCGTCGAACCCCGACACGGAGGAACGTGACGAAAAGAATGACGCAGAGGCCTGCGGAGAGGCCCCGGACATTCTGTCCTGCATTAATGGAAAAAGGACCGGCCCGCGGATTGCGGAACGGTCCTTTTCTTCATCGGGCCTCCCCTGCGCGGGCAGAGGAGGCTTCATGCGGATCATCGCTCGGAGGGCTGCAGGGGCTCGTCCTTGTCGTCCTCGACGGCGAAGGCCGCCTGCTGTTGCTGCTGGGCGGCAAGCCCCGCCTCGAGTTCGCTCTGCAGGAGCTTCACCATCATGTAGCGGTTGAGCACCTCACGGGCGAAGAGCAGGTAGCCGAGGTAGAGCTCGGACTTGCGCAGCGAGATCTTCTCCTCCCCGATCTGGGTCATGAAGTCGCGCTGGGCCTCGTCGATGAGCTCGAGGGCCTGCGTGCAGTTGGCCGGCACGAAGTTATCGCGGATCATGATCAGGCGCTTGGAGAGGGTCTTGATGTTGTCGCGCATGCGTCCCGTGAAGGGCGAGTGGGAGTTGGCCACGTAGTTCTGTGCGACGCCGATCTGGTCGCGCAGGGAGTGGCTCACCTCCTTCATGCTCGTGAAGGCGCGGTAGTAGAAGTTGCGGGCGTCGCGGTCGGAGCGCGAGCCGCCGCCCTCAAGGGCCATGTTGTAGTACTCTCCGCGGCGCATCGTGATGAAGTCGAAGAGCTGTGCGGCGTCGCCCTTGAGCTCGCGCAACTTCTGATCGTCCTCGTCGAGGAAGGCCTGAAGGCCCTGCGCGTAGAGCGTGAGCGTGGCGTTGAGGTTGTCGTTGACGCTTTCGGTGAGCAGGTCGCGGATGCTGGCCTTGTCGCCGCGGTCGATGCGCTCGTGGTCGGGCGTCTCGTCCTCTTCCTTGACGAAGAAGTTCGTGCGGATGACGACGATGAGCGCGAGCACCATCATGATGAGCTGAAGCGGCTCGCCCCAGCTGATGAAGAGCATGCAGATGAGGCCGCAGGCGGTGAAGGCCGTGAAGGCGGTCATGAACCAGCCGGAGATCACGGTGAGCACGCCCGAGATGCGGTACACGGCGGACTCGCGGTCCCAGGCGCCGTCAGCGAGCGACGAACCCATGGCGACCATGAAGGTCACGTACGTGGTCGAGAGCGGGAGCTTCAAGCTCGTGGCCGAGGCGATGAGCGCGGCGGCGAGCACGAGGTTCACGCTGGCGCGGATCTCGTCGAACGGCAGCTCGACCTCGCCCGGCGCGAGCTTCTTCTTCTCGAAGCGCGTGGCTAGGCTCTTGATGACGGAGGCCGGAATGATCTGATGGGCGAGGTTGTTGAAGCGGATCGCGGAGCGCACGACGACGCGGGCGGGAAGCGAGGAACCGAACTGCTCCTTGCCGCCGCGGGCGGACGAGGCGAGGCTGATCGAGGTGCGGATGACGCGGTGGGCCTTCTTGGAGAACCAGAGCGTGAGCACCATCACGAGGCCGGAGGCAAGCAGGAAGTAGGTCGGCGTGCCTTGGTTGTGGCGCAGGCCCTCCATCGTGAAGGTCGTCGGATCGGCGCCCTCGACCGCGGACCAGATCTCATAGGAGGAGAGCGCGGCGAGCGGCACGCCGATGAAGTTCACGAGGTCGTTGCCCGCGAAGGCGAAGGCGAGCGAGAACGTGCCGGCGAGAATGATGATCGGGAAGATGTTGATGCGCAGCGCCATGATGAGCGCCTGGAAGAGCACGGTCAGGATGGCGAAGCAGCCGAGCAGGAGTTCGGTCGTGTTGGCGCCGATCCAGGAGATCCACTCGGGCTGCATGAAGGACGCGCCCTTGGCGCCCTTGATCACGAGGAAGTAGAAGACGGCCGTGAGCGAGACGCCGCCGTAGATGCCGCCGAAGAGCTTGTAGTAGCGCTCGTAGTTGAAGGAGAAAATCAGACGCAGCAGATACTGCACGAAGAGGCCCGCAAAGAAGGCCACGACGACGGATACGAGAATCGCCATGATCATGGCGAGCGCCTTGGCGGAGTTGAGGTAGAGCCCCAGATCCGCAATGGGCGCGCCGCTCGACCAGACCTTGTAGCAGGCGAGCGCGGTGGCGCCGCCGAAGAGTTCGAACACGATCGAGACGGTCGTGGAGGTGGGAAGGCCGAGGGAGTTGAAGGCGTTGAGCAGGAGGACGTCGCAGACCATCACGGCCGTGAAGACGATGATCACTTCCTTGAAGGTGAAGTGCTCGGGCACGAGAACGCCTGTGCGGGCGACCTCCATCATGCCTGAGGAGAAGGTGGCGCCGAGCAGGACGCCCAGACTGGCCACCGTCATGATCACCCAGAAGGGTGCCGTGCGGGAGCCGACGGCGGAATTGAGGAAGTTGACGGCGTCATTGGAGACGCCGACGAAGAGGTCGATGACGGCAAGCGCGCCCAAAAGCGCCAGCGCAGCAAGTATGAATGTATCCATTCGATTTGTATCTGCCCGAACGGCCCGGCCGGTGCCGACGCTCCGAGGGAAACGACTTCACGGCGTGACAGTTCCTGACAATTTGCAATCAGTATTAATGGTTCGATTGTATCGAACCTCAGGCCGTATTTGGGGACCCGTCTGCTGAAAACACTCAAAATGACAGCACCGCGCGGAGAAGCCGCGAGCTCGTACCAGCTTCGAATTACTCCCAAAAGCGATGCCCTGCGGGACTAGCGCAGCTGGGCGGGACTGCCGTGCGAGTTCTCCTCGTTCTTCGGACGCATGTACCAGAGGAAGATGACAAGCGGCAGGAGAATGAAACCGCCGAGGAAGATGACGGACTTGAGCGGCAGGTACATGGCCATGCCGCCGCCCACGAGCGGGCCGATCACGCTGCCGACCTGCTGTGCCGCGTAGGAGAGGCCGAAGATGCGGCCGCGGTCCTCGGGCGGCGTGCTCATCGTGAGCACGGCGTTGATGGCGGGGAAGATGCCCGCGAAGGTGAGGCCGCCGATGAAGCGCCAGACGGCGAACGGCACGAGCGTATCGGGAATCGCCTGGATCATGCCGAAGCAGGCCGTGCCCGCAAGCGCCGTGTAGAGCGCGGGGCGGTATCCCCACTTCTGGCCGATGACGCCCCAGAGGGGCGAGGCGATCACGCCCGAAACGCCGACCACGGAGAAGACGATGCCGGTCACGAAGACGATGCGGTCCATGCTGCCCTGGAGCTCGCCGATGTACATCGGCATGACGGGCTGCTGCAGGAGGATCGTGAGTTGCACGACGCCCGCGCACAGGAGCATGCGCTGCACGACGGGAATCTTGAGGAGGCTGGTCTTCTCGCGCGCGGCGGCTGCCTTCTTCTGCTCCTTTCTCGGAGGCTCGTGGATGAAGAAGAGGATGAGGAGCGTGATGACGGCAAGTGCGGCGCCACCGATGAAGAAGGTCATGCGCATCGAGAAGAGCTCTGCGAGCGCCCCGCCGAAGAAGGGCCCGAGAACGCCGCCCGCAGTCATTCCGCCCTGCATGATGCCCATGGCCAGGCCGATGCGCTCGCGCGGCACGGTGCTCGCCATGATCGCGAGGCAGGCGGGCCAGAGGCCCGAGGCGAACCCCTGGAAGCAACGCATGGCCAGCAGTTGCCACTCGTTCTGGACGATGCCGCCCAGCGCATAGGAGACGGCGAGGAGGATTGCTGCACGCAGCGCCATGAGCTTGCGCGAGCGTTTGTCGGCCATGGCGCCCCAGATCGGGGCCATGACGCCTGAAATCAGAAAGGAGACCGAAAAGACGAGACCGCTCCAGAAATTCGCCCGCGACTGCTCGACGCCGAGCTCCTCGATGAGGTACATCGGCAGAAAGGGGATGAGCATCGTGTAGCTGAGCGACATCAAAACCGCGCTCAGGGTCAGGATGACGAGCGTCGTCTTCCAGTGGGCTTGGATCGCTTGTGTATCAGGCACGTCGGATCTCCATTGTGGTTTTCTGGCTTTTCTTCTTCGTCCTGCCGCCGAGGGGAAGCGGACTCGACAATGATACGCCCGGGCGGAAGTCCTGAACAGCCCGAACCTTTTGGCGAGCCCAAAAGAAAAGGGAGCGTCTGGTCGAACGCTCCCGTAAGATCCGTGAAAAGTGAAAGGGGGCATGCCCTTTCGGGCGCTCCGGAGGTTCGCACGGGCTGGTCTTCCCGACGATCCTCCATCCCTTCACAGGCGGCCGCTGCAACCGGAGAGTCATGCCGGCTGCGGGCCGTCGGGCAGTCACGGACTGCCGATGGTCCGGCAGCATCTGGTCGTGGCGCTCCTTTGCACATCCCCCGATGTAAGCGCCGATGCCGCCTGCGTCTGAAGCCGCCTGATCCGGCCTCATTCGCCTGAGTCGAACGGTTGGTTCCGTTCAACTGCACGCAAATTTTAGTGATTTTCGGCGGAATTTCTACTCCTTTAGGCTAACTCCACACCCCAATTCCGCGCTTCTTTTGACGATAATCAGGTAATTTCACCTGTTTACATCTCGGTTAGGGATATCCCCAAGGATGTCCTTCTACCCCCACCGAGGTATGTCTCGGACCACATGCCGGGGCATGCATGAAGGCGATCGCCCGCCCTCATTCTGTGGAAACCCTTACTCATGATCGGTGCGCTCTGGAAACAGTCTCTCCACGAGCTGCCTGATCATCTGAGCGGGATCCGAGAAGGGCGCATCGGCAAAGAGCGCGTGTCCCGCGCCGCCCTTTGCACGGGAGGCCGCCACGTGGTAGGTCTCGCCCGTGTAGGCGTCGAGGAAGGTGAGCGACATGGAGGCGGGGGCCTCAAAGGGTCTCAGGGTCCTGCCCGTCGAGAAGGTGACGATGCCCCGGCAGCGGCGCACCGACGGCAGATCGCCCGTCTCGAGGAGCTCGGGTTCGAAGCCGCGGTCGCGGAGCATGCGCGCGAGCGTCAGATCGAACGAGGCGGAATGCTCCTCGGCGGGCACGACGCACAGCGACCTGTAGGACTGATAGGGGCTTCGGTAGGAAGGTTCCTCAGGGGCCGCCTCCTGAGTGCTCGAGCAGGCGGCGAGCAGCGAGGCCGCGGCACAGGTCGCGCACAGGGCGGCGCGCCTTTTCACCTTTTTCAAAATTCGTGCTTCCATCCTTCTCCTCATATATGGATCTCAATGACGATAGGTTACACCCACTGACCGTAGCCCAACCCGTTTGCGCGTACAATTCTCCACTTCCGAACCCGCTTCCGCAAACAACCCATTTCCAGTACGCCGACCATGTCCAAGAACAAGTCCGGGGCCGCGAACCGCCCTGCCCTCTACAATCCGACCGCCGCCTGCGTTCTCGCGCTCCTCTTCACGCCGATCTTCGGCGCCCTGCTTCAGGCGCGCAACTGGGACGCGCTCGGCGAACACGGCCGCGCCCGCCCCTCGCGCATGTGGGTGCGCACGACGCTCTGGCTCCTTTTCGTCTTCGTCATCATGCAGGCCGTTTTCCAGAACGAGCCCTTCATGCAGTTCGGCGGCCTCTACTTCCTCGTCGTCACCTGGGCGAGCTGGATGGTCACGACCGGCTGGAAGCAGATCGGCTACGTGCGCGAGCTCTTCGGCAGCGACTATCCCCGCGAGCGCCTCGGCCGCGTGACGATCTTCGCAGGCGGCTGCTGGGTGATCTACTCCATGGTCTCCATCTCAATCGCGATGGCCATCCAGCTCACGGGCCTCGACAAGATGCTCCCCGGCGCCGAGCGTGCCGAAAGTCAGGGCGTCGTCCTGCGCGTGCCCGAAGGGTCCGACAAGGTGGTAGTGGAGCCGCTCCCCGTCGAGACCAGAAAGGCCGAATAAGGCCCTCCTCACTTCCGCATGCCCAAGCGTCCCGACCCGCGCTTTCCGATTCCCGCCCCTGAAAAGGCCGAGGACTACGTGCTCGACCTGCTCGGCGGCATCGTGAGGCGCAGACCCCTCACGGGCGAGGAGGCGATGGCCCAGCTCATCCGCCTCGAGGAGGACGCCCGCCGCGGCAATCCCGCCGCACAGACCGAATTCGCCCGCCGCCTTCTCACCGACGCGCCCGACAGCCGCAAGAACCGCCGTGCGCTCTCGCTCCTCAGGAAGGCCGCCGCCCGAAAGCTCCCCGAGGCCCTTCACCTGCTCGGCGTCGTCATGCTGCGCGGCCAGGGGTTGGACGCGGATCCCGCCGAAGGCGCGAAGCTCCTTGAGGAAGCCGCCTATCTGGGCAGCGCAGGCGCGGCCGCCGACCTCGCCCGACTCTGCCGCATGGGGCTCGGACGCCCCGCATCCGACAGGGACGCACTCTACTGGTACCGAATCGCGGGCGCCAAGGGACACACCGCCTCCCAGCGCGAGGCGGGCCTCATGCTCAGGGACGGACGCGGCGCCCGCGCCGACAACGACGAGGCCGCCAGATGGCTCAGGGCCGCCGCCCAGGGGCGCGACCCTCAGGCCCAGTACGAACTCGCCCGCCTTCACCAGCGCCGAGGCTGGGCTGGCGCCGATCCCGAGGAAGCCGCCCGATGGCTCACCGAAGCCGCCCTTTCGGGCGTCGTCGAGGCGCAGTACCGCCTCGGCGTCCACTACTGGGCAGGCAGGGGCGGCAGGGTCGACCTGCGCGAGGCCGTCCGCTGGACGTGCCGCGCCGCCGAAAACGGCAGCACGCAGGCCCTCACCACCCTCGCCGACTTCTTCCTGACGGGCTCGGCCCTCGACATGAACCGCTTCAATGCCTACACGCTCCTCAAGTGCGCCGCCAGGCTCCACGACGCGGGCGCCGCGACCACGCTCACCGCACTCGAGCGCATGCTCACCCGAAGCGAGAAGGCCCGCGCCACCCGCCTTGTGATGATCTCGAAAACCCCTAGGGTCCTCGTCGAGACCCTCATCCCCCGCCAGAGCCGCTGAAAGCCGCCCGGTGTTGCACAAGGCCCTCCCCGCCTGCGCAAAAAAAAGGTCAGAATCCCTGCAGGACAGGGATCTGACCTCAACAACCAAAAGCATATGGATGACGGACATGACTCCGCATTGCTTCGCCGGCATCGGCCGACTGATTCATTCTGCCACCGTCCGCTCTCCCTCTCAATGCCTCCAAACCGCTCTCCCGGGGCTTTTGCCTGCCCGACGGCATGCGGGATCAAGTTTCGCCTCCCTCTTAACACTTTTTTCTACCACTGAAGTAGCATGGGATTTACCCTAACGACACCTCAAGGCGAAGCCTCCCGAGCTTTTCTCGAGGGCGTCCCGGAACAGATCGAGTGTTTTCACCTATGCAGCGGCGTACGGGATCACCTCCCCCAACTTCCCTGTGCCATAGGCGTTGCACGGTCATATACAAAAAACACAAAAATCCCCTTGCCCTGCAACAGGTTGCGAAACACCTTCGCCAATAAAATCGCCCCCCTCGAGGGACAATTTCCTGTCTTTCGCTGCAGGGCAGGGTTTTTGCTTGGGTTTACCTTTGGAGTCCGCATCGCTAAAATGCTTGGCATGCGAAATCACGGGATCTTTCATTCGCCTCTAGGAGCGGCATTTTCGCCCTTTTGTCGTTTTCAGGCACTCCCCTGATTCTTCAACGCAACCCCCAAAAATATTCTTCGTCCCCGCAGCCACATCCCTTTCAACTGACGGGGGCGGGCAGATCCACCAGGAGTGTTCAAATGAATCGTTTCGACCTCGTTGACCGCATTGCCGCACGCAACAACATTTCCAAAGCTGAAGCTGACCGTGTCGTCGTGAGCGTTTTTGAAGAAATCATGTCCGCCGTTACGATGGGCGATTCCGTGACTCTCATCGGCTTCGGCAGCTTCCGTGCCGTTGAAAGCGCTCCCCGCACGGGCCGCAACCCCGCCACGGGCGAAGCCATCCGCATTCCGGCGGTTCGCAAGCCGAAGTTCGTCGCCGGCACGTACTTCAGGGAAATCGTCAACAAGTACGAGGGCATCAAGGACGAGGAATGACGGCAGGGCTCTCCAAGCCTTCCGTCTGAGTTGAAGAAGGACCGCGTCGCACACTGCGTCGCGGTCCTTTTTTCATAGAAACTCGGCGCGGAAACCTCTGTCTTCAGACAGGGGGTATTGCCCCATTTGACGGCCTTGGCTCAGTCCCGCCTGAGCGTGAAGCGCTCGAATCCCGAGCGGAGCTTCTCAAGCACGGGTTCGGAGGGCCATGCGGGATCCACGGCGCCGAACCTTGCGATGAGTCCCGGCGGCTTGCGGCAGATCTGGAGCGCATAGTCCTTCACGTTGCGCGCCTGAAGAAAGGCGGCCGTCTCCAGAAGCTGTGCCTCGCTGAAGTAGTCGGGATGCGCCGTCGTGCGGCACTCGAAGGGAACGCCCGAAGCGAGAAGCAGCCCAAGGCTCTCGGTCCACTTGTCCTGCGCGCTCTCAACGCCCGTCACCTTCGCCCAGTGAGCGCCGTCGGCGGGCACCGCCTTGACGTCGAGCCCCACCCAGGAGAGGTCGGGGAGCACCTCGGCGAGCCTCGCGGGGTAGCTGCCGCCCGTGTGCAGGCCGACCTCGTACCCCATCTCCTTCACGGCCCGCACGGCGGCGGGGAGCGCAGGATCGAGGCAGGGCTCGCCGCCCGAGAAGACGACGCCGTCGAGAAGTCCGTGGCGCCGCTTCAGAAGAGACTCCAACTCCTCCCAGGACGAATGCTCGAGCCCGGGATCGAAGCTCCTCTGCTGCATCCAGCTGTTCTGGCAGTAGACGCACCGCCAGGGACAGCCCTGCACGAACGCCACCGCCGAGAGTCTGCCCGGAAAGTCGATGGTCGTAAAGGGCGTGAGGCCCGCGAGCTTCAGTTCCGAAGCCGCGGGCCCGTTTCGGTCATGACCGTTCATGCCGCGGCCTTATTCGGCCTTCCTGCACTTGCAGTCGTGTTCGGCCGCGCGCTTTTCCGTGAAGCAGACGCGTTCGGCGAACTCGCCCTTCTTGCCGGTGTTGAATGACTGCACCGGACGGTGGTAGCCCATCACGCGGGTCCAGACTTCGCAGGGCTGGCGCTCTTCATTCGTGAGTTCAACGTCCTTCTTGACTTCGTTGGTCATTTTCGTGACTCCTGATAAAAAAGTTGTTTTCCTTTGGAGCCCCCTCAGGAGGCCTCCTCCCTTGCGGCCTTCGCGCGCTTCTTCGCCAGCAGCTCGGCGTCGCACTTCGGGCAGAAGTCGTAGCGGCCCGAGAGATAACCGTGCTTGGGACAGATCGAGAACGTCGGCGTCACCGTGATGTACGGCAGGCGGAAGCGCGTGAGCGTGCGGCGCACGAGGTCGCGGCAGGCCTCGGGCGAGGAGACCGCCTCGTTCATGTAGAGGTGGAGCACCGTGCCGCCTGTGTACTTCCGTTGCAGGTCGTCCTGACGCTCGAGCGCCTCGAACGGGTCGTCCGTGAAGTTGACGGGCAGCTGCGAGGAGTTCGTGTAGTACGGATTCGAGGGCGTGCCCGCCTGCAGGATGCCGGGGAAGCGCTTGCGGTCCTCCTTGGCGAAGCGGTAGGTCGTGCCCTCGGCCGGCGTCGCCTCGAGGTTGTACATGTGATCCGTCTCCTCCTGGAACTCGACGAGGCGGGCGCGAACATGGTCGAGCAGGCGCAGCGCAAAGGCATGGCCCCAGTCCGTCGTGATATCCTCCCTGTCGCTCGTGAAGTTGCGGATCATCTCGTTGATGCCGTTGACGCCGATCGTCGAGAAGTGATTGCGCAGCGTGCCGAGATAGCGCTTCGTGTACGGGAAGAGGCCCTGGTCGATGTGGCGCTGGATGACCTTGCGCTTGATCTCGAGGCTTGTCTTCGCAAGCTCGAGCAGATAGTCGAGGCGGCGCAGAAGCCCCTCCTCGTCATCCTTGAAGAGGAAGCCCAGACGCGCGCAGTTGACCGTCACCACGCCGAGCGACCCCGTCTGCTCCGCGGAGCCGAAGAGGCCGTTGCCGCGCTTGAGCAGCTCGCGCAGGTCGAGCTGCAGGCGACAGCACATCGAGCGGATCATGTTGGGCTTGAGCTCGGAGTTGATGAAGTTCTGGAAGTACGGCAGACCGTAGCGCGCCGTCATGTCGAAGAGCCTCATCGCATTGGGGCTGTCCCAGTCGAAGTCAGGCGTGATGTTGTAGGTCGGAATCGGGAACGTGAATACGCGTCCCTTCGCATCGCCCTTGAGCATCACCTCGATGTAGGCCCTGTTGATCATGTCCATCTCGGCCTGCAGCTCGCCGTAGGTGAACGGCATCGTCTCGCCGCCGATCATCGGATGCTCGGCGCGCAGGTCCTCGGGACACGTCCAGTCGAACGTGAGGTTCGTGAACGGCGTCTGCGTGCCCCAGCGGCTCGGCACGTTCAGGTTGTAGATGAGCTCCTGCATGCACTGGAGCACTTCGGCGTAGGGCAGGTTGTCCTTCCTGATGAAGGGCGCGAGATACGTGTCGAAGCTCGAGAACGCCTGGGCGCCCGCCCACTCGTTCTGCATCGTGCCGAGGAAGTTGACGATCTGACCCGTGGCGGACGAAAGGTGCTTCGGCGCCGCGGCCTCGACCTTGCCGGCCACGCCGTTGAGGCCCTCGTTGAGGAGCGTCCTCAGAGACCAGCCCGCGCAGTAGCCCGAGAGCATGTCAAGGTCGTGGATGTGCAGGTCGGCCTCGCGGTGCGCGCGGCCCACCTCGGCCGGATAGATGAAGTTGAGCCAGTAGTTGGCCATCACCTTGCCGGAGACGTTCAGGATAAGGCCACCGAGCGAATAGCCCTGGTTGGCGTTCGCGTTGACGCGCCAGTCGATCTGGTCGAGGTATTCGTTGATGGAGCTTTCGACGTTGACCCAGCTCTGCTTGGCGTCGCGAGCCTTCGTGCGGGTCTCGCGGTAGACGATGTAGGCGCGGAGCGTCTTGAAGCAGCCCGCCTCGAAGAGCGCGTGCTCGACGGCGTCCTGAACAAGTTCGATGCACAGCGTCGACTTCTCGTCCAGACGCGGCAGCACGTACGCGCAGACGAGATCAAGGGCCTTGGCCTCGCCGAACTCGCCCGTCGCCTTGCCCGCGCGCGTGACGGCGCTAACGATCTTCGTGACGTCGAAGGGCTTCACGCTGCCGTTTCGCTTGACGATGTGCTTGCCGGCGAACCGTTCACAAATCTCCATTTGCTTCTCCATTCTTTTCCTGTCACTTCGGGCGAAACACGTTCAAACACTATATATAGTATGTCTCACCCCGCCGAACCACGAGCTGTAGTGGTGCCGCGCAGAACGGGTCTAATGACTATAGCAAAGAGAATACGGAACCGCACCCCTCCATTCGGGGGATCCCGGGCTACCGGCGGCGCCCGAGAAGACGCCCCTAAAGCGCCGGAACGCCTGCGGGCAAAGGATTGTCAGTACATGCGGAGAGGACGTGCGGAGTGCCCGTCGGCCCAATAGGTGATTTACCTAGTGCATAGAGAGTGCCTTATGAGTAGAATAGGGCTTAGTCAGACGGTTCTGCCTAACCGGATCTCTTGTTTGTGCGTAGAGAGCATCCGCAGAATTCGTCGGACTCCTGTCTTCGGCGTCCGAGGGGCTGCATCGGCAAGATCAGCGTTGTCTTTCCGATGCAAGCAAGTATGCCTTGACAGTTTTTTCACCCGCAACACATTTGTTGCGGGTTTTTTTATCCTTTTTTTTCCGCCCTCTCCTCCGATCCGGGCCGTCCTTCCCCGTCTAGTCACTTTGTCTCATTCGACTCACTTCGGCCCCGGCGAAAATCTGCGTATCTTTACTTACAAGATCCTGCCTATGCCAAACGCCCCCAAAGACGGGGAAAACCCGAAAAAAGGCTCGATTTCAGGTGTTTTTTGCCCAAAAAAACGCACGAAACAATGACAATAGTCAAATTGTACGGGCGCGTTTACACTTATTCGACGCATTTTTCACCCGCCAGCGCCCGTCTTCGGCCCGGGATTTCGCCCTGAACAGCCCCCTGGGCCCGATCGTCTTCCGCCCTTTTTCATAGCGGGAGGCTGCGCCCGCACGTCGGTGTCTCCCTCTCAGGATCATGCGCGCCCCTGCGGCGTCGTCGGAGGACGGAGTGAGGGAACGAACCGTTCGACGTCGCGCGTGAGGGCGCGCAAATGAAGAGAGGGGCATTGGGGTGCATGGAGGTGTGCAGGCCCTTCACTGGAAGCGCACCGGGCGTGCATGAGGCATGCATGAGGGGCGCACGCCGCCGCCCGCGCGGCAGTGCGCGACGGCACGGAAGGTGCGGGAGAGAGGAGGACGAGGATGCAAAAAGGCGCACCGCGAAGCAGGACGGCTCCGAAACGCCTGCAGGAGAGGCACAGGAAGGAAATAAAGTGCGAAGCGCGGATAAACTAAAGGGGCTGATCGGAACTCCCTTTCAATTCCAATCAGCCCCCTAGCAGAGGAACGCGGAGTGTTAACGAGGCAGGACCAACCACATCGTCAATCTGCGTTTGAGGAGGAGCAATGAACTTTTGTTTTCTTGCTTGCAGATAAAGTTACTCGCATTTACCTCAGGTTGCAAATGTTCTGAAAACGGCTTCCAAGGCGGCTTGCAGACTCTCCGGACGACAAATTCATACGATTTTTGAAAAAATATGAGCACCACTAGCGATGTTCGTAGGCGTCATTTTCTGCGTATAAATACGCAACTCGTATAACTTTTTCTTTTCCCGTCCGAATCTCCCGCACATCATCCGCACGGATGACCCTGACCACAAATGCAGGGGGCTTGTCTTATCATTTATTATTTGCGCCAGAAGCACGCTTCCGGTCCCGGATACTGACAAGACATAGTCAGGCAGCCGGCCTCCGTCCGCCCGAACACCCTCCGGGCGGGATTTGAGCGGACGACGCCCCCCCCGATTCGAACTAGGACTATTAACAGTGAGCTCCAATCCCCAGAACCTTGCGGACGACGGCCTTGAACGCATCAAGGCGCTTGACGTCCTTACGACGCTTCCCGAACTCTTGACGCATCACCTGACCGTCAGGCCCGACGACGTTGCCTACAAGGTCTACGACAATGCGTCCAAGTCCTGGAAGGATCTCACCTTCAAGAACGTCTACGATCAGGTCCACGCCTGGCGCCATGCCTTCGCGGCGCGCTCCGAGCTCGTTCGCGGCGACCGCGTGGCGATGCTCCTGCCAAACTGCCCCGAAGCGGTCTTCTTCGACCTCTCCGCGCTCTCGAACACGCTCGTGCCGGTGCCGTTGCACGCCATCGACACGCCGAAGTCCTCCGCCTTCATCCTGAACGACTCCGGTGCCAAGGTCCTCGTGACCAACAAGCTCCTCAAGTGGAAGCAGATCCGCGAAGCCGCCGAGACGCCCGAGATCCGCCTCGTCGTCATCACCGACGACAAGGACTGCGACGATCTGGAGGCGCCGATTCCCGTCATGACCAAGGAAACCTTCCTCAAGCTCGGCGAAACGAGCCAGCTGCCCAAGGAGGCTCCCAAGGCCACCGACCTCGCCGCGCTCGTCTACACCTCGGGCACCACGGGCAACCCCAAGGGCGTGATGCTCACGCACCGCAACGTCATCTCGAACATCCAGGGCGTGCTCAAGAACCTGCAGCCGAGCGGTCACGAGACCTTCCTCTCGTTCCTGCCGCTCTCGCACACCTTCGAACGCACGACCTCCTACTACCTCGCGCTCGGTCTGGGCTACACCACCGCCTTCAACCGCTCCATCGCGAACCTGCAGGCCGACTTCCGCGAGATCCGCCCCACGGTCCTCATGTCCGTGCCGCGCGTCTATGAAATGATCTACGCGAAGCTGCAGGACGGCCTCGCCAAGAAGTCCAAGTTCGTCCGCTACCTCTTCGACTGGGCCGTCGAAGTGGGCTGGCGCCGCTTCTGCCGCGAGAACGGCCTGCCCGTCGAGTCGTCCTCCCGCGCCTGGCTCGACCCCTTCGTCGCAGGCTTCCTCGACAAGAAGGTCGGCAGCCAGCTGCGCGCCGTCTTCGGCGACCGCATCCACCTCTACATCTCGGGCGGCGCAGCCCTGAGCCCCGCCGTCGCGCGCACCTTCTTCGCGCTCGGCGTGCCCATCTATCAGGGCTACGGCATGACCGAGACCTCCCCGATCATCTCGGTGAACAAGGTCGGCCACAACCACCCGAACACCGTCGGCCCCGCCCTGCCCAACATCGAGGTCCGCCTCGGCGAGGGCGACGAGCTCCAGGTCCGCGGTCCCACAGTCATGAAGGGCTACTGGAACCGCGAGGAGGCCACCAAGGCCATCTTCACCGAGGACGGGTGGCTGCGCACGGGCGACGTCTGCACGATCTACCCCGACGGCAACATCCGCATCACGGGCCGAATCAAGGAGATCATCGTGACGAGCACCGGCGAAAAGGTGCCGCCCGCCGACCTCGAGTCCGCCATCACCTCCGACCGCCTCTTCTCGCAGTGCATGGTCGTGGGCGACGACCGTCCGTTCATCGCCGCCGTCGCGGTCGTCAATCCCGACGAGTTCAAGACGGTCTGCGGCGAGCTCGGCCTCGATCCCACCAAGCCCGAGTCGCTTCAGGACCCCGCCTTCCGCAAGGTCGCCCTCAAGCGCATCAAGACCGCCACCGCGGGCTTCCCGAACTACGGCGTGCCACGTCAGGTCCACTGCACGCTCGACGCGTGGACGATCGACAACGGGCTCCTCACGCCCACGCTCAAGATGAAGCGAAACCTCATCCGCCAGCGCTACACGGCCGAAATCAACGCGCTCTACGACACCCTCGTCAAGCGCTGATCCCCGCCTTCCGATGCCGCCCAGACGCCCCGCCGTCGGGCGGCATTTTTCAGCCTGAGGGGAACTTTTTACGGATATTAGGGTATACCCCGATTACTTTATCCGCATCCGCAGGCCATTTTTGAAGAAAATTGATCCGCTGACCCGCGGCACCCAAGTGCCGCGGCAACGAGACACCTTTCGCTTGAGAGACTCACGTGACGAACACCCGATCCTTTGTCGACGACTTCCGCACCATTCCGGACATGCTCCGCCACACGGTCGCCGCCTGGCCCGAACGCGAGGCGTTCCGCCAGTACGACTATGCGGAGCGCCGCTGGTACTCCATCACCTGGCGGACGTTCCACGAACAGGTGATGCGCTGGCGCCGCGCCTTCACGCACATGGGCCTTGTCAAGGGCGAGCGCGTCGCGATGCTGCTCACCAACTGCATCGACGCCGTCACGTTCGACGAGGCGGCCCTGTGCGGCGGCCTCGTGCCCACGCCCCTTCACGCCATCGACACCGCGGGCTCCTCCGCCTACATCCTCAGGGACTCCAACGCGCGCTTCCTCGTCACCACGTCGCGCGCACGCTGGAACGCCATCGCCGAGGCCGCAGGCGAGGAGGGCCTGCCCGACATGCAGCTCGTCGTCTTCACGAACGAGCAGGTCGAGCCCGGCTCCGTCACGCACCTGAGCGGCAGGGACATCGTCCTTTCTAGCCTCGAGGGCTGGCTTGCCACCGGCGAGGGCGTCTCCGACGACGAGCTCCCGCCCGAGCCCTGCGCCGACGACCTCGCGGGCTTCATCTACACCTCGGGCACCACGGGCCGCCCCAAGGGCGTGATGATCACGCACCGCAACATCGTCTCCAACGTCCAGCAGATCAACAAGTGCTACGACTTTAACGAGGAGGACGTCTTCCTCTCGTTCCTGCCCTTCTCGCACACGTTCGAGCGCACCGTCGCGCACTACAACTCGCTCGCCAACGGCGGCGCCATGGCCTTCGCCCGCAACGCCGCGCAGATCGAGAACGACCTGCGCGAAGTAAGGCCCACGCTCATGTGCTCGGTGCCCCGCATCTACGAGAAGATCCACCAGAGGCTCCTGCACGAGCTTGCAGAGAGCTCCGAGGAGAAGCGCCACCAGACCGCTTGGGCGCTTGAGACCGGCTGGCGCCGCTTCGCCGAGGCCAACCACCTTCCGATCGAGCTCTCGCCCCGCGCACAGCTCGACGAAACCGTCTGGCCCCAGCTCGACGTCGAGATCGCGTCCGAAGTCCGTGAGATCTTCGGCGGCCGCCTGCGCGCCACGTTTGCGGGCGGCGCAAGCCTCAACTACGCCGTCGCACGCTTCTTCTGCGCGCTCGGCATCAACATCCTGCAGCTCTATGGCCTCACCGAAACCTCGCCCATCGTCTCCTTCACCCGCATGAAGGACAACCACCCCGACTGCGTGGGCCATCCCGTGCCCGACTGCGAAGTGAAGCTCGGCGCCAACGACGAGCTCCTCGTGCGCGGTCCCCAGGTGATGAAGGGCTACTGGAACCGTCCGCTCGACACGGCCGCGGCCTTCGAGGACGGCTGGTTCCGCACGGGTGATCAGGCCGACCTCTCCGACGGCGGCCGCGTGCGCATCAAAGGCCGCATCAAGGAAATCATCGTCACGAGCACCGGTGAGAAGATCCCGCCCGTCGACGTCGAGTTCGCCATCCAGGAGGACCGTCTCTTCGAGCAGGTCCTCGTCATCGGCGACAACCTGCCCTACGTCACCTGCCTCGTAGTCGTCAATCCCAAGCTCTGGCCCGCCTTCTGCGCCGACCTCGACCTCGACCCCGAGGATCCCGCCACGCTCCAGTCCCGCGACGTCCAGCGCCAGTGCCTGCGCCGCGTGCGTCATGCCTGTCGCGCCTTCCCGCAGTACGGCGTCCCACGCGCCGTCGCCATCACGCGCGAGCCCTGGACCGTCGACAACGGCCTGCTCACGCCCACCATGAAGCTGCGCCGCCCGCAGATCATGACGGCCCACGCCAAGCTCATCGAAAGGCTCTACGCCTCCCGCTGAGACCTGAGGCACACCTTCCCAGAGGGGCGTCCGAAAAGGACGCCCCTCTCTTTCATTGTGCGGCAGCGGTTTCGGGGACGCTCGAAAATATTTCATCCAAAATCCCACAAGCCGCAAAAAACGCGCTACACTACTGCCGCAAATCAATCTCCCAATTGCAGAACCGGTCGAGACCACTCCCGTTTCTGCAGAAGAGCAGGTCAGCGGATGCCAGATCCCTCCTGTACTGCGGGCGTTCAATTTCCTATTTACGCGCGCATCTTCGACCTTCGCATACACGTCGAGGATACGCACGTATATTTTTTTTTGTGCTTAGAGGTTGTTATGCGAATCCTTCAGAAGGCTCTCACCTTCGACGACGTTCTTCTCGTCCCCGCCTATTCCGAAGTCCTCCCCCGCGATACCCAGCTCGCCACGCAGCTGACGCGTAATCTCCGTATCAACATTCCGATGGTTTCCGCCGTGATGGACACGGTTACGGAAGCCCGTCTCGCCATCGCCATCGCTCAGGAAGGCGGCATCGGCTTCATTCACAAGAACATGTCCGCCGACCAGCAGGCCGCTGAAGTCCTTAAGGTCAAGCGTCATGAAGCCGGCGTTGTTGCCGAACCGATCACCATCGGCCCCGACATGCTCGTCGGCGACGTCATCGCCCTCGCCCGCGAAAAGCACATCTCCGGTCTCCCGGTCGTTGACGGCAAGAAGGTTCTCGGCATGGTCACCAACCGCGACCTCCGCTTCGAAACCCGCATGTCCGTTCCGGTCTCCGAAGTCATGACCCCGCGTGAACGCCTGGTCACGGTCAAGGAAGGCGCCTCCCTCGAAGAAGCCAAGGCCCTCATGCACGCCCACCGCCTCGAGCGCGTTCTCGTCGTTGACGACGACTTCAACCTCGCAGGCCTCATGACCGTCAAGGACATCACCAAGGCCACGGACCACCCGTTCGCTGCCAAGGACGCCTCCGGCAAGCTGCTCGTCGGTGCCGGCGTCTCCGTCGGCGGCGGCACGGAAGAACGTGTCGAGAAGCTCGTTGACGCCGGTGTCGACGTCATCGTCGTCGACACGGCCCACGGCCACTCCCAGGGCGTTCTGAACCGCGTCAAGTGGGTCAAGGAACACTATCCCAACCTGCAGGTCATCGGCGGCAACATCGCCACGGCCGCTGCCGCTCTGGCTCTCGTTGATGCCGGCGCCGACTGCGTCAAGGTCGGTATCGGCCCGGGCTCCATTTGCACGACCCGCATCGTCGCCGGTGTCGGCGTTCCGCAGATCTCCGCCATCTCCAACGTCGCCGAAGCTCTCCGCGACACGGGCGTTCCCTGCATCGCCGACGGCGGCATCCGCTTCTCCGGCGACATCTCCAAGGCCATCGCTGCCGGTGCCAACGCCGTCATGATGGGCGGCATGTTCGCCGGTACGGACGAAGCCCCGGGTGAAGTCATCCTCTACCAGGGCCGCTCCTACAAGTCCTACCGCGGCATGGGCTCCCTCGGTGCCATGGGCAAGGGTTCCGCCGACCGCTACTTCCAGGACAACAACCAGGGCAACATCGACAAGTTCGTTCCGGAAGGCATCGAAGGCATGGTTCCGTACAAGGGCCCGCTCGCCCAGATCATCTATCAGATGATCGGCGGCCTGCGCTCCTCCATGGGCTACTGCGGCTGCCGCACTATCGACGAAATGCGCACCCGCGCCCAGTTCGTCGAAATCACGGCCGCCGGCTGGCGTGAATCCCACGTCCATGACGTGAAGATCACGAAGGAAGCTCCGAACTACCGTCAGGAACACTAATTCCGACGGCTGACAGGCTCTGACGTCAAGGCGCGGCGGTTTTTCCCGCCGCGCCTTTCGCATTTCTTATAGAATGCAATCGCCAATTTCTTTTTCCACACGGACTACAGATACATGTCTCACGACCGCATCCTCATTCTCGACTTCGGCAGCCAGGTGACCCAGCTCATCGCCCGCCGCGTGCGCGAAGCCCACGTCTACTGTGAAGTTCATCCCAACGACGTGTCTGCGGAATTCATCCGCGAATACAACCCGAAGGGCATCATTCTTTCCGGCTCTCACATGAGCGCCTATGAAGAAAGCAACGACCAGGCCAGCCAGGCCGTGTTCGAAGCCGGCGTTCCGGTTCTCGGCATCTGCTACGGCATGCAGACGATGGCCCAGCAGCTCGGCGGCCGCGTCGAAAGCGGCACGAAGCGTGAGTTCGGCTACGCCGAAGTCCGCGCCCACGGTCACACCAAGCTTCTCGAAGGCATTGAGGACTTCCGCACCGAGGAAGGCCACGGCATGCTCAAGGTCTGGATGAGCCACGGCGACAAGGTTGCCGAGCTTCCCCCGGGCTTCAAGGTCATGTGCTCCACGCCCTCCTGCCCGATCGCCGGCATGTGCAACGAGGAAAAGGGCTTTTATGCCGTCCAGTTCCATCCGGAAGTGACGCACACGCTCAAGGGCCGCGAAATGCTCAACCGCTTCGTGCTCGACATCTGCAAGTGCTCCGCCGACTGGGTCATGGGCGACTACGTCGCCGAAGCCGTCGCGCAGATCCGCGAGCAGGTCGGTGACGAAGAAGTCATTCTCGGCCTCTCCGGCGGCGTCGACTCCTCCGTGGCCGCCGCGCTCATCCACCGCGCCATCGGCAAGCAGCTCACCTGCGTCTTCGTCGACAACGGCCTCCTTCGCAAGAACGAGCGCGAACAGGTCCGTGAAACGTTCGAAAAGAACATGGGCCTCAAGCTCATCGTCGTCGATGCCGTCGACCGCTTCATGAACGAACTCGCCGGTGTCACCGATCCGGAACAGAAGCGCAAGATCATCGGCCGCGTCTTCGTCGAGATCTTCCAGGAAGAAGCCTCCAAGCTCACGGCCGCCAAGTGGCTCGCCCAGGGCACGATCTACCCCGACGTCATCGAGTCCGCCGGCGCCAAGACGAAGAAGGCCAAGACCATCAAGTCCCACCACAACGTGGGCGGTCTTCCCGACACGCTGCACCTCAAGCTCCTCGAACCGCTGCGCTCCCTCTTCAAGGACGAAGTCCGCGAGCTCGGCGTCGAACTCGGCCTTCCGGCCGAAATGGTCTATCGTCACCCGTTCCCGGGTCCGGGCCTCGGCGTGCGCATCCTCGGCGAAGTCAAGCGTGAATACGCCGACCTTCTCCGTGAAGCCGACGCGATCTTCATCGAAGAACTCCGCAACTTCGACCTCTACGACAAGGTTAGCCAGGCTTTCGTGGTCTTCCTCCCGGTCAAGTCCGTGGGCGTCATGGGCGACGGCCGCACCTACGAATGGGTCGTGAGCCTGCGCTGCGTCGAAACGTCCGACTTCATGACCGCCGTCTGGAGCCACCTGCCGTACGAACTTCTCGGCAAGGTTTCCAACCGCATCATCAATGAAGTCCGCGGCATCAACCGCGTCGTCTATGACGTCTCAGGCAAGCCGCCCGCCACCATTGAGTGGGAATAACCTTCTCGCTTTGACATAAAGTCAAACCCTGAAAAACTCTTGTTTTTCAGGGTTTTCTTTTTTTCTCAGAGCCCCCTCTTTCGGGCAACCGCCTAATTCTCCCGACACTTGCTCCAAGTCATGTTTTGGCTTCTGATTTATCGTCTGAGAGAGCGCATCTCAAGAGTAGACTTGTTCAGATCATTCGTCCGCTTTCATCGGGAGGCCAACCAGACTGACCGTCCGCCACGACCTTACTCTCTCGATGAGGATCTTGAAAGGAGCATGCTCATGACCCAATTCACCGTTTCCCGCCGCGCAGTTCTCGGCGGAGCAGCTTCCGCACTGCTCGTACCTGCAGCCGCCCACGCAACAACGCCTGCACGCCACTATGACGAAATGACTGACGTGCTCATTGTCGGCTCAGGATTCGCCGGCATGGCAGCTGCGCTTGCAGCTGCCGAAAAAGGCGTCAAGGTCAAGGTTATTGAGAAAATGGCCTTCCTCGGCGGAAACTCGTCTCTCTCCGGCGGCATGATGGCCGTACCTGGATCAAGCGTTCAGAAAGCCCAGGGCATCGAGGATTCCCCCGAAAAGCTGATTGCCGACATGACTCGAATCGGTCAGGGACTTGGCAATCCTGAGCTAATTCGCTTTGTCTGCGAAAAAGCCTCGGAAACTTTTGAGTGGACCCGCACGTCCATGGGAGTTGAGTGGAACACGCACTTGACAGGCAAGGGAGGACACTCCGCAGCCCGATGCATGGTGACAAAACAGGGAACCGGTCAGGGCATTCTCGTTCCATGTTCCTCCAAGCTCAAAGCGATGGGCGTTCCGCTTTGCACCCGCACTTTGCTGGAGAAGATCTTCCGAGAAGAGGATGGACGCGTGACTGGCGTGCAAGTGCGCGAAGGGTGGACGTTCAACAAGCCCGAGTCTGGCACGGTTAAAACTATCGGCGTCACTCGCGGCGTTGTGCTCGCCTTCGGCGGCTTCAGTGCGGACGTCAACTACAGAAAGCGTCTCGATCCCAAGCTCGGAGAAGCGTTCCTCACAACCAACCAGCCGGGAGCCACTGCAGAGGGACTGCATCAAGCCAGTCGTATTGGTGCGAATGTCATTCAGGCTGACTGGATCCAGTGCCTGCCCTCCTGCTCGCCTGTCGAAAAAGGCATGGGGCTTGCGAGCCATTTTGCCACTATCGCAGGCAGCCTCTACGGCGTCTGGGTTGACTCCAAGACAGGGAGTCGCTTTGTCGATGAGTTCGGAGACCGCAAGGTATGCACTGACGCCATACTCGGCGTCATCAACCGCGGAGGCAAGGCTCTTGCCATTTCCGATCAAAACGGCGTTGACGAAATGGAAGTCGTCCGTCCCGGCCTGACTCAAAAGATCCTAAAATCCGGGGCCTTGCGTCAGTTTGCCTCGCTCGCCGAACTTGCCGAGGCTTACGGCATCGACCGCAAATCTCTTGACTCCACCATTGCCCGCTATAACGAACTGCTCTCCGCTGGACGCGACGCAGACTTCGGCCGACGCTTCGACAAGCGCGCCAAAGCACTTGGCCGAGCCCCGTTCTACGTATCAGAAATGAGCCCGAAGGTTCATCACTGCATGGGCGGCGTCGCCGTCAACGTTGAGACAGCCGTTCTCGACGTTGAAACGGATAAGCCGATCCCCGGTCTTTTTGCAGCCGGTGAATGCGTGGGCGGCATTCATGGTGCGGTTCGAATCGGAGCTTGCGCCGTGATGGATTGCCTCGTGAACGGCCGTCAGGCCGGTCTTTCCGCAGCAGCCAGTCCCAAGGCCTGAGCAGTTGACCTGTAACCTTCCGGAACAGCGTCACCAATAATCCAAGCGCCCGCCTGATGAAACCATCAGCGGGCGCTTTGCTTTCACTCAGAAGCTCACTTGTTGCCGCCGAACCACTTGGCGTAGATCTTGTCGTAGGTGCCATCGGCGCGGATTTCGTCGAGGGCCTTGTCAAGACGGGCGCGCAGCTTGTCGTCGCCCTTGCGGATGGCAAAGCCGTAGTTTTCCGCCTTCAGGACACCGGGCACTTCGCGCAGGTTGAGGTTGGCGGAGGCCTTCTGAGTCAGGAAGTACTCGTTGACGGGCTTGTCGTTGACGATGGCCTCGCGGCCCTTGAAGGAAGGCTTCACCCGCCGAATTGAAGGTGCGTATTTTGGCGCCCTTGATCTTGGACATGAAGACGGAGCCTGAGGAGCCGATTTCAGCGCAGAGCACCTTGTTCTCCAGACCCTTCACGCCCTTGATGGAAGCATCGTCCTTGCGGGCCATGATGGAAAGCCCAGATTCATAGTACGGCTTCGTGAAGTCGACCTTGGCGGCACGCTCCGGCGTAATCGTGAGGGCGGAGACCGCCACGTCGATGGATCCCGACATCAGGGCGGGAATGAGGCCGTCAAGCCCCATGGAGAGAATCTGGGGTTCGAACCCGGCGCGCTTGGCCACCTCGTCGATCAGATCGATGTCGAAGCCGACGTACTTGCCTGAGTTGGAGTCGAGGAATTCGAAAGGAGGATAAACGGTTTCACTGCCGACGCGCAGTGTTTCGGCTCCGGCCTGAGTGCCGACAACCATAAGAGCGAGCGCAGCCGCTACGACGAGCTTCTTCATGTTCATACCGAAGGTTCCTTTTCCTGTGTTCTACTGGATTTTTCCGGTGTTGATCGAATTGTCGCGTCCGGCTCCCGCCGGGCGTCACAAGCGGCCCGTCGGCCGCTCGACAGGAATGAGCTCCGACAAATTGTTGTGAAAGTTGGTGTTTAGGGGGCGTACTGATCTTTCTCTAGCAGAGAGGGAGTCGCGGATGATTTTTTCAACTTTTATATACGCTCCCCCCCACATCTATACACGGCGTAAACGATCTTGCAGATATCCTGAAAGTTGTGGCGACTGGAAACTTGTGCCCGTCGTCCATATTCACTCATCAATAGAGAGAGTCCCATGACAGATGACCTGTTTATGATCGCGTTCGCCATCGCACTGGCCTCAGTGCCCTATCTCCTCGTCCGACTGTTGAGCAGTTTCTTTAATCATCAATGAGAACCGCCTCATGTCTCCCATTGACTATTTGTTTGTCGGCACATCCCTTGCGTTGGTTGTCTGGCTCATTGTCGAACTCCTACGCGCGTGACTGACCCATCATGACATCCAATACTTTTTATACCCTTGCCGTCTTCGCCATCGTGCTGCTCATCATCACCAAGCCCATCGGGCTATGGTTGACGCCGATTGCTCAAGGCCGCGCTCCCGCTGTTGTCGATGCAATCGACAGACGCCTTATTTCCGTTCTCGCACCCAGTGGACGTGAGGAATCGTGGCAACGTTATGCCGTTTCGCTTCTTACCTTCAATACACTGGGACTCATTTTTCTATATGTCCTGCAGCGTATTCAAGGTTGGTTGCCGCTTAATCCGCAGGGCTTCGAAGGAGTCGCCCCCGATCAGGCATTCAACACTGCCGTGAGTTTTGTCACGAACACAAATTGGCAAAGCTACGGCGGCGAAATGACGATGAGCTACTTGACTCAAATGTTGGGCATGGGGGTACAAAATTTCCTGTCCGCCGCCACCGGCATTGCTGTTGCCTTCGCGCTCATGCGCGGCTTTTCGCGACATGAGTCCTCAACGATCGGCTGCTTTGCCCATGACGTGATTCGAATCACGCTCTGGGTGCTTCTGCCGATGTGCCTGACGTACGCTCTTTTTCTCGTGAGTCAAGGCGTCATTCAGAACATGTCAGACTACTTGACGGTGACTACACTTGCGGGTGATAGCCAGTCGATTGCCATGGGACCGGTTGCCTCTCAGGAAGCCGTCAAGCTCCTTGGGACGAACGGCGGCGGGTTCTTCAACGTCAACTCCGCTCATCCCTTTGAAAATCCGACCCCCCTAACTAACTTTTTAGAAGCGCTTGCCATTTTCGCCATTCCGACCGGTCTCACTTATGCCTTTGGCCGCATGGTCGGTCATCAACGTGAGGGTTGGATGCTTTGGCAAGTAATGGGCGCCTTGTTTGTGCTCGCCTTTACCGCTTTCGTCTATACCGAATCAACAGGGAATCCGCTTTTGCAGGCCATCGGCGCGGAAGGCTTGAGTTGGGAAGGGAAGGATGCGCGGTTTGATCTAGGTGCCCTGTCACTCTTTTCCACCGTGACGACGTCTGCATCCTGCGGTGCGGTCGCGGTGATGCATGACAGCCTCATGCCGCTTTCAGGCATGGTGACGATGGTACTCATGCAGTTGGGTGAAGTCGTTTTCGGCGGTGTCGGTGCGGGCTTTTACGGCATGATCGTCATGGCTGTCATCGCGGTCTTCATCGCCAGCCTGATGGTGGGACGCACGCCGGAATATCTCGGTAAAAAGATAACGCCGAAGGAAATGAAGCTGGCTGCGCTGACGATGTTGACCGTTCCCTTCATCGTTCTCGCCGGTACCGGCATCAATCTCATGTTGCCGGGGGCTCTAGAAAGCCTCAACAACCCCGGTGCTCACGGCCTTTCCGAAATTCTCTACGCATGGACATCCGCTGCCAACAACAACGGCTCGGCATTCGCGGGTTTGAATGCGAACACCGCCTTCTACAACATCGGGCTTGCGATTGCGATGTGGCTCGGACGCTTCATAGTGATCGTCCTTACGCTTGCGCTAGCCGGCACACTCGCCCGGGAGCGTCATGTCCCGTCCGGCAAGGGCACATTGGACACGGCCAGCCATCTGTTTGCAGGCCTCCTCATCGGCGTTGTGCTTCTTGTCGGTGCGCTTACTTACCTGCCAGTTCTGGCATTGGGACCCGTAGCTGAAATGCTGTCCCTTCTCTAACGCCAAACAAGAATTTAATCATGACATTAAAGAAAAACGAACCGCTCCTTTCCGGAAACCTGATCCAGGAAGCCGCGAAGGAGAGCCTGAAGAAGCTCTCTCCGAAAGCGCAAGCCAAAAATCCGGTGATGCTCATCGTATATCTGGGGAGTATTTTCACCGGCGCCCTTTTCATCTCTGATCTTCTCCATGGAACCGCCGCGAGACAAACCTCTTTTCTGGGTTGGCTCACGGTGTGGCTATGGTTTACGGTGCTTTTTGCCAATTTTGCAGAAAGTCTGGCTGAAGGCCGGGCGAAGGCTCAGGCAAACGCACTGAGGGGGCTTAAAACGGCCACGCCAGCATGCCGCATCCCTTCGAAGCCCGACCTCTGGAATGACACTACTGAAGGCATTATTGTGGATGCCACTCAGCTGCGAAAGGGGGACATCGTTCTTGTGAAGGCCGGTGAAATCATTCCCTGCGACGGAGAAGTGGTGCGTGGCATCGCGAGTGTCAATGAATCGGCCATTACCGGCGAGTCCGCTCCTGTCGTTCGCGAGTCGGGCGGGGACTTTTCCTCGGTTACCGGTGGGACGACCGTGTTGTCGGATTGGATCGTTGTTCGAGTCGAAAGTGATCCAGGCGACAGCTTTATTGACCGCATGATCGCCATGGTCGAAGGTGCAGCACGCAAGCGTACGCCCAACGAAGTGGCACTCACCATTCTGCTCCTCGCGCTCTCCGTTCTGTTTCTTATTGTCGTGGCCGTCATGCTTCCGGCTTCCGTTTACAGCGTCAACGCGAACGGTACCGGAGAAGTCGTGACGCCCGCCATGCTGATTGCACTGCTCGTCTGCCTCATCCCCACTACGATCGGGGGATTGTTATCCGCGATCGGAATTGCGGGCATGAGTCGTCTCATGAGCGCCAACGTCATTGCGCGTTCGGGCCGTGCTGTTGAGGCGGCTGGTGACGTTGACGTCCTTCTTCTCGACAAGACTGGTACGATCACATTCGGCAATCGACGCGCAAGCGCTTTCCATCCGGCGCCAGGCATCACGGTTGAAGCTCTTCGTGAAGCTGCGCTCCTTTCAAGCCTTGCCGACGACACGCCTGAAGGAAAATCCATTGTCGAACTCGCATTGAAGGAAGAACCTTCACTTTCGTCTCTGGGTGCAGCTGAAGACGCCACCTTCATACCGTTTACAGCCCAGAGCCGTATGTCGGGCGTCAACCTTGGATCGCGTCAGATCCGAAAAGGGGCAACGGATGCCGTTGTCCGTTGGGCCAAGGATACGGGGCACGCTGTTGTGCCACAACTGAAGCGTCAGGCCGATGCCGTATCGAGCCGTGGCGCCACCGCGCTCATGGTTGCAGAAAATGGAAGCCCTCTCGGCGTGATAGAACTCAAGGACATCGTCAAACCGGGTATTGCACAACGCTTTGCCGAACTGCGTGAAATGGGCATTAAAACCATCATGGTCACCGGCGACAATCCGCTTACTGCCGCAGCCATTGCTGCCGAGGCCGGTGTCGACGACTTCGTTGCCGAAGCCACACCGGAAAGCAAGCTGCGATTCATTCGCGATCAACAGGCAAACGGCCATCTCGTTGCCATGACGGGTGACGGCACCAATGATGCTCCCGCCTTGGCTCAGGCCGACGTAGCCGTTGCCATGAACAGCGGCACGCAGGCCGCCAAGGATGCTGCGAACATGGTCGATCTCGATTCGAGTCCCACAAAGCTCATCGACATCGTCCGCATTGGAAAGCAGATGCTCATGACGCGTGGGGCACTCACAACCTTTTCGCTTGCCAATGATGTTGCCAAATACTTCGCCATCATTCCCGCCGCTTTTTCGTCAACCTATCCCTCTCTTTCGGTTCTCAATGTCACGGGGCTTGAAACGCCGGAATCGGCCATGCTCTCGGCGGTCATCTTCAATGCCCTCATTATCGTTGCCCTGATTCCAATTGCCCTTAAAGGAGTGCACTACAAGGCTTGGTCAGCCGCTCGTCTTCTTAAGCACAATCTGCTGGTATACGGCCTCGGCGGCGTCATTATTCCCTTTGCTGGGATCAAGCTGATTGACATGGTGATCAACGTTTTTTAAGAAATAGTGAATATGTCCACCTCTTACACGACCGCATCTGTCGGTCTTCGCAAAAGTCTCCTCGAGACATCCGTCGCCTTCGTCTTCTTGACCGCGGTCACTGGCCTCCTTTATCCGGCACTTACGACCGGTATTGCCCAAACGATGATGCGCGATCAAGCCTCCGGGTCCCTCGTGTTCCATGACGGACGTGTTGTCGGATCCAGCTTGATCGGACAGGATTGGACAAAGACGCCCTTTTTCCAAACCCGTCCCTCGGCCGTTGCCTACGACGGAGCTTCGAGCGGTGCGTCCAATCTGGGTCCGACGAATCCGAAGCTCATCAACGACGTGCAATCCCTCTTGCGCAAGGCCTCTTAACCTATCCTCCATGCACTCTGACGAAGACCGACGCCCCGACCCAGACAGCCTTCTCAAGGTCGGACAACAACGCATCAGGGGCCGCCTGAAACTCTTTCTCGGGGCGGCTCCCGGTGTTGGTAAAACGTATGCCATGCTGACCGAGGCGCATGAAAAACGCCGCGAAGGACTTGATGTTCTCATCGGCTGGGTCGATACACACGGCCGTCGAGATACCGAGGCGCTTTTGAACGGTCTCGACGTCCTTGCACGCGCCAATGTTCGCCGTGGGACATTTCTTGCGGAAGCGTTCGATATTGATGCCGTCATCCGCCGCAGGCCTGCGCTTGTCGTGATCGACGAGCTTCCTCACAGCAATCCGCCCGGATCTCGTCATCCGAAACGTTGGCAGGACATTGAAGACATTCTCGATGTCGGGATCGATGTCTATAGTGCGATGAACATCCAGCATCTCGAAAGTCTCAACGACATGGTTGGAGCCATGACGGGAGTAGCGGTAAAGGAAACCATCCCGGACCGCTTCTTCGACGAAGCCGATGAGGTGCGCCTTGTCGATCTTCCACCGGACGATTTGCTGCGTCGCCTTGAGGCGGGGAAAATTTATCTTCCGGGCTTCATCGAACGCGCCAAAAATCACTTCTTCAGAAAATCCAATCTCATAGCCCTTCGTGAACTATCCCTTCGCCTGATGGCTGAAAGGCTGGAGAGCGAAGTCAGAGAGCACCGTACTCTCTCTGCGGATCCTGCGGTTCGCGATGCTGTTACGGGGTTCGTGCTGGTCGTCGAGCGTCCAGACGTACAGGAGGTGATTCGAGAAGCAAGCCGACTGGCTCGGAATTTCTCTGGCGATTGGCATGTCCTTTGGCTCGGCAAGCCGGGAGAATCCCGTGAACACCGGTGCAGAGTTGCCGAAACGCTCGCCTTTGCGGAAAGTCTGGGTGCCGTGACGGCCATGACGAGCGGCAGCTTTGCAGCCGAAGTGTCCGCTTATGTGCGGGAGCACAATCTCTCCATGATCGCAATTGCTGACATGGGACTGCTCGCCACCATGCGGCGTCGTCATTTGTTGAGACATGTCGCCCCCAAAATCACGTTTGTTATTCTCTCGAGCAACACCGAGAAGCCATCTATTTGGGATTCACTCACAAGCGCTTTTCGAACGGATGCAGACGACGTCAATTACTCCGGCTATGTTGTTTCCGCCGTTTCCAACGTACTCTTGGCCGGCCTCTTTTCGTGGTTGATGCCATGGATTCAGCCGACCAACTTTGCGATGTGTTATCTGCTCGTTTCTTTCTTGGTCGCCATCCGTTACGGCATGCGTCCCGCCGCATTCGCAGTCGTTCTGTCGATCGTCTGCTTTGACCTGGTGGCGGTCGCGCCTTTGGGATCGTTTGCTGTTTCTGATCTACAGTACCTCTTTACCTTCTTTGTCATGCTCACTGTCGGCATCGTGTCCGCCCGACTTGTCGCTAAAAGTGAGACGATCGCCCGAGAATCACGTGAACGCGAGGCTCAAATGAGCCTGCTTTACGAAACCGCCCGTTCCTTTGCCGGCTTCATGGATCGCGAGTCGCTCTATCGAGAGGCTCATGAAGTCATGACGACGCGGCTGGATATTGCGCTTGAAATTTGGGAGCCTGACTCGACCAATGGGTTCATTCGCATGAACCATGCCTTGGCGAATGCCGATCCCGCCCTCATGCAGTTGGCCGTCGATCACCATCGCCCGACAGGATGTGCCACCACAACGTTGAGCGAGGCTGAATACCTTTATATTCCGCTGGTGGGATCCACCGGAGACGTCATTGCTGTCGCTGTCTGCCGCCTTAACAGCCCAGATCAGTGGACGGATGCTCTTTCCAGACGTCTGATTGAGGCACTTCTCACATTGCTGGGACAAGCCCTCGAACGTCTCTTCAATCAGGACGAAGCGAGAAAATCCCTGACAAATCTCGAAAACGAACGCCTGCGGCATACCCTTGTCCGTTCGCTCTCACACGATTTGAAAACGCCGCTTACAACGCTCGCGCTTGGCGCCGAAAGCGTCCTCGAACATTTGAAGAACAAGGATACGGACCGTGCGTTTGACGAGACCATTCAGCTCATCAAGTCATCGGAAGGCATGTCCCGCATGGTGAATAACATGCTCGACATGGCTAAGCTTCAGAGCGGGAGCTTCAAACCCAATATGACTTTTTTCCCTGCGGATGAACTAGTAGCCGGAAGCATCGGTCTTCTCAAAGAACGACTTCGGGACTTCCATCTCGACATTCGACTTCAAACCGATATTCCCTTGCTCTATGGGGATCAAGTGCTTTTGGAACGACTTCTTTACAATCTCATTGACAATGCCGTCAAATACTGTCCGTTCGGCAGTCGAATCCTCGTGGAAGTCGCAAGGCGTGCTTCAACCATCATGTTGGCCGTGCACGATAATGGTCCCGGACTTCCGGCAGGTGATCCGCAAAAACTTTTTGATCCGTTCCGCAGAGGGCAAAAAGAAAGCAAGATAGCCGGCGTGGGACTTGGACTTGCCATCTGTCGCTCGATCGCGCGTGCTCACAACGCCGATCTTCTGGCACTTCCTTCGCCCATGGGCGGAGCCAGTTTTTTGCTGATGCTTCCTTTGGTGGAGCCGCCGGATATGGAAGACGAGGACGCCATTCTTGCCAAACTTGATGCCTCCTCCCTGCTGTAAAACCATCGGAGTCCGTGATGCCCAAGCCCCGAATTTTGTTTGTTGAAGACGAAGATTACATTGCCCGAGTTATCAAATCGAGTCTGGAAGACGCCGGATACGAAGTCTTTCGAGCCAACTCGCTTGTGCAGGGACGAGTCGAAGCGGCAACACGCTCTCCCGAGCTTCTGATTCTTGACCTTGGATTACCAGACGGAGACGGCACTGATCTCATTCGTACGCTCCGCTCCTACAGTAGCGTACCGATCATCATTCTCTCGGCGCGCTCGGGCGACGACGCCAAAGTCGAAGCGCTTGACCTTGGCGCTGATGACTACATCTCCAAACCCTTCAGCATGATGGAATTGCTCGCCCGGGTGCGCGCACACTTGCGGCGCGCGGCTGGCGATGGTTGCCGCAATGCCGTATTTACATTCGGTGACGTAACTGTTGATCAGGCACGCGGCGTTGTGCTCAAGGGCAAGGATGAAGTTCATCTCACCAAGCTCGAATTTAGACTGCTCTGCGTACTCATTGCCGGTAGAGGACGCGTACTCACGCACCGACAGCTCCTCGCCGATGTCTGGGGGGCTGCGTATGTAGAACGTCCGCACTACCTTCGTTTATACATGGCACGACTGCGTCAGAAGCTCGAGAGTAACCCGACCGAACCTCTATACTTCATGACGGAAACGGGTGTTGGCTATCGGCTTAAAGTTTAACAACTTCCGCGGAATTCCCCATCCAATGCGAAGCGTTGGGTGGGGATGGATAGCGGGCCGAGCGTTAGCTCGGCAATTTCTGCCCTTGAAGAAGCCATGGTTCGAGACGCCGCATCCGGCTGAGCTTGACGACGGCAGAGCCATTCCGTTGCCAAGCGACATCGAAAACCATCTGCAGAACAAAGATCATCAGGACTGCGCATGGATGCTTGTCGACATCGACATGTCCAAGCTGTCTGACAAGACTGAGCGCCTGAACATCTGCCTTCCCTCTCGCGCTCTTCGCCGTCTTGACTCTTTGGCAGCCAACCTCGCAAAGACTATTTTTTCCCTGAAGGACTGAAAAAGGCTCCCGACTTCCGGGAGCCTTTTGTTTTTCCTCGTCTATTCTCGAAACCTTCCACAGCGACTGAACTACGGAAGGATTCCTCTACTCAGAGCGTGTGAGTGGCTCTCACTTGTTGCCGCCAAACCACTTGGCGTAGATCTTGTCGTAGGTGCCATCGGCGCGGATTTCGTCGAGGGCCTTGTCAAGACGGGCGCGCAGCTTGTCGTCGCCCTTGCGGATGGCAAAGCCGTAGTTTTCCGCCTTCAGGACACCGGGCACTTCGCGCAGGTTGAGGTTGGCGGAGGCCTTCTGAGTCAGGAAGTACTCGTTGACGGGCTTGTCGTTGACGATGGCCTCGCACCCCTTGTTGTTGAGCTCGAGGAAGGCCTCACCCGCCGAATTGAAGGTGCGGATTTTGGCGCCCTTGATCTTGGACATGAAGACGGAGCCTGAGGAACCGATTTCAGCGCAGAGCACCTTGTTCTCCAGATCCTTCACGCCCTTGATGGAAGCATCGTCCTTGCGGGCCATGATGGAAAGCCCAGATTCATAGTACGGCTTCGTGAAGTCGACCTTGGCGGCACGCTCCGGCGTAATCGTGAGGGCGGAGACCGCCACGTCGATGGATCCCGACATCAGGGCGGGAATGAGGCCGTCAAGCCCCATGGAGAGAATCTGGGGTTCGAACCCGGCGCGCTTGGCCACCTCGTCGATCAGATCGATGTCGAAGCCGACGTACTTGCCTGAGTTGGAGTCGAGGAATTCGAAAGGAGGATAAACGGTTTCACTGCCGACGCGCAGTGTTTCGGCTCCGGCCTGAGTGCCGACAACCATAAGAGCGAGCGCAGCCGCTACGACGAGCTTCTTCATGTTCATACCGAAGGTTCCTTTTCCTGTGTTCTACTGGATTTTTCCGGTGTTGATCGAATTGTCGCGTCCGGCTCCCGCCGGGCGTCACAAGCGGCCCGTCGGCCGCTCGACAGGAATGAGTGTATCCGCCTGAATTTCCCTTGTGACAGAACTAGGCCATCAGACCTAGGCGATTGCACGTAGCACGGTTCGCCGCGATCAACCGCGCCCTGCAGTATCCATTGGATTCATATCAGGGGGGCGGCTTGGCGTCCTGAGGCCGCGAGGCGTAAGATAGTCGTCACCTCATTCAGTGCACCAGCCATGCAGAATTTTCACGAACTGATTCAGGGCTTCCACAACTTCAAGGAAGACTACTTCCTCCGCGAGCGCGAATTCTTCAGCAGCCTCGTCCACGGCCAGAGTCCGAAGACGCTCGTCGTAGCCTGCTGCGACTCGCGCGTCGACCCCGCCATTCTGATGGGGTGCCGTCCGGGCGACCTCTTCGTCGCCCGAAGCATTGCCGCGATCGTTCCCGATGTCGAGAAGGCAGGCGAACATGATGCGGTCGTCTCCGCCGTCGAATACGCCGTGAAGCACCTCGACGTGCGCAACATCATCGTCATGGGACACTCGAACTGCGGCGGCATTCACGGCCTCCTGCACCCTGAAGTCGTCTCGAAGGAGCCCTACATCTCTCGCTGGCTCTGCCTCGCCCATCCCGTCCTCGAAGAACTCGAGCATGAGGATCCCGACGAACCCGCCGACGTCCGCGCACGACGCTGTGAGGAAGGCACCGTACTGCAGTCCATCGACAGCCTGCTCTCCTACGACTGGGTCAAGTCCCGCGTCGATGCAGGCACGCTCGCACTCCACGCCCTCTACTACGACCTTGCCAGCGGTACCATGTACGTCTGGAATGCCGAAGCGGAGGACTTCGAGGCAACCAAGCTCTCCGAGCTCTGAACAAGCTGCGCAGACTTTTCCGCGCCCGGCCCTCGCACCGCGAATTCTCTCCGACTGAACTCCTAGCTTCCAGACTCCAACAACGGGAAACATTTCACATCATGATCAAGCCAATCGATCTAGACCGCGCATATAGACTTTTGAACATCGGCGCCACGACGCTCGTGAGCGCGGCTCACGAGGGCGACGCAGACATCATGGCCGCCGCCTGGGCTACAGCTCTCGACCTGACGCCGTGCAAGGCCACAGTCGTCATCGACAAGAGCCACTACACCCGCAAGCTCATCGAAAAAAGCGGTTTTTTCGCTCTGATGATTCCAACGGCAGCCATCGCTCCGATCGTCATGAATCTCGGTACGGTCAGCAAGAACGACAATCCGCGCAAGCTTGAGGAATGCGGTACTCGTCTCGTGACGCTTCCCGAATATGACATGCCCTTGCTCGAAGGCTGTGCCGCCTGGATCGTCTTCCGCGTCGTGCCCGAGTTGCACAACCAGGAAGCCTACGATCTGTTCATTGGTGAAGCCGTCGCCGCCTTTGCCGACGATCGCGTCTTCGTCAACGGCCGTTGGAACTTCGAAGAGGCTCCCGACGACTTGCGAACGCTGCACTACGTGGCCGGCGGCCATTTCTACACCATTGGCGACGCGCTTGAAGTTCCGGCCTCCGCCTGAGTCAAGATGCGGCTTTTTGCTGAAAGCCCGGAAATCAAAAAAGGAGTTGAGCCAGCGCCCAACTCCTTTTTCATTTCTCCCTATTGGGGCAAAGCCCTTCCGCCCGTCATCGCCTCGGGAAGAAGAGGTCGATCGCCTTCACGGGAGATGCGGGCGTCAGCCTTGAGCCAGCAACGAAGAGCACGGCCGCCACGACCATGCAGGGTGCGATGGCATGCGCGCCTCCCATCGGAATCTTGAAGATCGTGACGGCGAGATAGAAGGCGATGCTGCCCGCAACGGAAACAAGTGCACCTCCTGCCGTTGCGCCGCGCCAGAAAAGACCGCCGATCAGCGGCATCAGGAAGGCGAGTTCAAGGCCGCCGAACGCAAAGAGATTGATCCAGGCGATGACGTCAAGAGGCTCGAGCGCCAGAATCAGCGCAAGGAGTCCGAGCGCCCCCGTCATGAGCCTCGTCGTCATGCGAAGCCTGGCCTCGTTGCGGCCCGCCTCTGGGCGGTGAAAGAGCACGAGGTCCTTCATGATGGCGGAGGCGGCCGCGAGAAGAAGCGAACTCACCGTCGACATCGTGGCGGCCAGAGGGCCGATGAGCGTCACGCCCGCCGTTACGGGATCCATGTAGTTGGCGATCAGGTAAGGCATCACGGCGTCCGTCGTGCCGCCCATCTCGGAGAGAGGCACGTCGAGCATGCCTCGGGCAAAGACGCCCATCACGGTCATGCCGATCATGAGCGCACCACAGACGACGGTCGAGACGATCATGGCCTGATGCAGGTCGGAGGAGCGGCGGTAGCTCATGCAGCGCACGGCCGACTGGGGCAACCCGAGCGTGCCGAAGCCCACGAGCACCCATGCGGACAAAAGCAGCGACGTTGCTAGCGCGCCGCCCGAGGTGGGCGAGAGCAGCACGCCCTCACTGCCCGCCCCGCGGGGAGCTGCTGCGGCGACGTTCGCCATCACCTGGGCGAGTCCGCCGCCCGTCTCGAGGATGTTCCAGCCGAGCGCGCCCATGCCCACGAGCATCAGAACGGCGCAGGCCGTGTCGGTAACGGCCACGGCCCTGAAGCCGCCGAAGGCCGTGTAGAGCACGGTGACGGCGCCGAAGAGCACGAGCCCCCAGCCGTAGCTCACGCCCGCGGCCTTCGAGAAGATCTGTGCGCCGCCGATGAACTGACCGATCATCATCGTCGTGAAGAAGACGAGCATCAGCACTGCGAGCAGCGCCGCAAGCGTCCGTCCGCCCCGGCCGTCGCCGTAACGTGCGCGGATCATGTCGATGACGGTCAGCGCCCCCGCGGCGCGCGAGACGACGGCCATCTTCTTGCCGGCCACGCCGAGAATCAGAAAGCCCGCGATGATCTGCGGCGCGGCGAAGACCACCCAGCCGAGGCCGAGTTGCCAGGCAAGGCCGGGCCCCGAAACGAAGGAGGAGACGGATCCGTAGGTCGCAACGAGCGTCATGGCGAGCACGAAGCCCTTGAGGCTGCGGTCGCCGAGAAAGTATTCGCCTGCAAAGCGGTTGCGCCGCCCCGCGCGCTCGGCCCAGAGCGAAAGCCCCATGAGCATGACGAGGAAGAGCGCGATCGGAAGGAGAATCAGGAAGGTGTTCGTCACGACAGATCCTCCCCGCCGGTCTTCTTCAGGTTCCCTGCCGAGTAGCCGCGGGCGGCTTCATCAAGGTCGATGTCGGTGAAGCAGCGCTTCACGAGCACCCAGACGGCCGCGACGCTGACGAAATAGCCGCCGACGCAGGATGCCATGAACCAGACGGGCATGGAGAGGATCGTCATATCCGAATCCTCAAGGAGCCACACCGCCGCCCAGAAGTACGCCATCGTGAAGGCCGCGGCGGCGAGCGTGGCCGCCGCCTCGCGCTCCGAAGCGCGAAGTGCGCGGTCATAGAGAGTGCGATCCGGCGACACGGCGTCCCGGACCTCGTTGTTGTTCGTCATTGACGATGTTACCTCCGGCCCTCGCCCATGAGGATGACGACGGCTTCTTCGGCGTCTTTGCGCCATTGGGGAAACACCCCGTCCTTGTTGTCAGTGTGTGTGATGGACGGGAGCGAGTTTGATGCCCGCTTCGCGGATCAGACGCCTGAAGAGCGTCAGATCCTCCCAGGCCTTGGCCTTTTCATCGGGAGCTCGAAGCAGGTAGGACGGATGATAGCTGACGACGGCCTTCGTGCCGAAGTCGCCGATCGTCACGTCGTGCACGCGTCCTCGCTGGCTGCCGATCGAAGCGTCGGGTCCCAGACCGAGCAGCGTCTGCATGGCGAAGCGTCCCATGATGAGAAGCACGTCGGGGCGAACGAGAAGAAGCTGCCTGCGCAGATAGGTTGCGCAGCAGGCCACCTCGGCGGGCGCGGGATTGCGGTTTCCCGGCGGGCGGCACTTGAGCACGTTCATGATCGCGATGTCGCGGCGGCGCTCGATGCCGATGCTCTCGAGCATCTGCGTGAGCAGCTGGCCCGACTTGCCGACGAACGGAATGCCCTGAAGGTCCTCCTCGCTGCCGGGCGCCTCGCCCACGAGCGCAATGCGCATCCCGGGACCGCCTTCGGCGAAGACGACGTGCTGGCGGCTTTTGGCCATCGAGCAACAGGTGCATGCGCCTGCAAGCCCTTCAAGCGTCGCCCAGTCAGCCTTTTCACAGGCGGCGACAACTTCGGGCGGAAGCACGAGTGCGGGCGCCTGCGGGGCGCTTGAAATCGGTTCGGCGACGGGACGAACGACGGGGGCGGGTCTCGCGGGTGCGGGACGGGGCGCGAACTCGGGAGGCATTCCCGGCGGCAGTGCGGTGGATCGTGCGGCGGGACGCGGCGCAGGCCTCGAAGGAGCAGCGGGCGCGGCGGAGCGAACGGCCGGTGCGGGCTGCCTGAGCTCAGCGCGAAGCGCGGTTTCGGCAAGCGTCACGTCTTCGGTCTCGCGCAGAATCCACTGCGGACCGATCTCGAGGGCGTCCCACATCAGGCTGTCGGCGGCGCTCAGCATGCCTCACCTCCGAATTCAAGCGTCATCAGGACCGCATGCTCGCGGCCTTCGGCCGTGCGGTAGTAGTTCTTGCGAAGACCCACGCGCACGAAACCCGAGGTTTCGTAAAGACGGATCGCACGCTCGTTCGATTCGCGCACCTCGAGGTGGCAGCGCGTGCACTTCCGGGTGCGCATCGCATCCGTCATCCTGTCGAGCATGGCGCGGCCAAGCCCCCTGCCCTGCAAGTCGGGACGAACGCCAATCGTAAGAAGCTCCGCCTCGTCAAGCACCGGCATCACGACGGCCCACGCGCCGATCGAGCCGTCATCGAGCTCGAGCACGTCGCAGAACCAGCCGTTCCTGAGCACGTCGGCGAAGTCGCCCACCGTCCAAGGGGTCGGCTCCACCCTCGCCTCGAGGGCGGCGAGGACCTCCTCGTCGCCATGCCTCACGGACCTGAAGCGGAGTCCGTCCGTCACAGGCGCTCTCCCCTCGCACGCTCCTGCATCGTGAGCGCAACACGGTCGCGCACGTAGAGCGGAGAGGCAAGCGCGGGGATCATCGTACGGCCCTCAGCCTCGTCTGCGAGGCCGAGACGCGCGATGCGCATCACCATGTCTTCGGGAATTTCGTGAACGGGGAAGCCTTCGGGGAGGTTGAACGCCTCGGCATAGACGCCGGCGGCGGAGCCGCAGAGCGCATCGACCTTCGCCTCCTCAAGCCAGCGGCGCGCATCGGCGGGCTTGACGAGTTGCGGCGCAAGCACCTCGCGCACGCCTCTCGGGCCCTCGACCACCTCATAAAGGGCGGAATAGGCCTCCTGCATGCGGGCGTCGTTCATGACGGCAAGGCGCGTGCCGGGCGCGAGCTGCGCGGCCTCGGCCGCCGCAAGCGCGTCGGCCTCGAGATTGCACACGGCGGCCACGTCGGTCCTGAGCGCCCAGGCGATGCCCTGAGCGACGCCGCAGGCGACGCGAAGGCCCGTAAAGCTGCCGGGACCTGCACCGAAGGCCGTGAGCGCGATGTCCTTCTTTTCCGCGCCGCATTCGGCGAGGAGCTCGTCGATCATGGCGAGGATGCGCTCGGCATGCTTGTTGCCGACCGTCTCGGACTTCCAGGCCGAAACTTCGCCGTCGCGGCTCAGAAGGGCCGCGCTGCACCGCTGGTGCGCCGTATCAAGAGCAAGAATGAATGAAGGCATGACCGTCCAGTTGTTTTCTGCAGGCCTCGAAAAGGCCTCCGAACGCCCGAAATCGGCGTCCCACAATGAATTCGATCATTATACCATCGAGCCTCCGGCGCCCCTCGGAGGCACGAAAAAGGCCGTCCATCCCTGCGGATGAACGACCGTTTTGCCTTGTTTGGCTTGCTGTGATCGAATCTCCGGCCGCCCCTGCGTACGGCTTGCCGTCCGAACGTCTATCGGGCCGAGGCGCCGGCCGCATAGGCCGCGCGGCCTTCGCCGCTGCCCGTGAGCTGAACGTGGAATTCCGTGATCTGCTGACGAAGGAGCTGACGTTCGTCGCGACGCAGCTTGCGCGTCTCCTTCGACATCACGGCCCCCGCCTGCTCGCTGCAGAAGCGCTTTCTGAGCTTGTCGCGGTCGGCTGCGGACATTTCCCTGCGCATGTCGCTGCGCTCGCGGGTGCTCATGCTGCGCCAGTGCATGGCGCGGGAAACCTCGTCGAGATAGGGCCACAGGTGCGCACGCTCGCTCGCGGACATCTCGGTCCACTGGCGGATGCATGGCGCCTCGACCTCCTGACAGTGGTCCCCGAGACCCGCAGCGGGCTCGGCCCCGGGCATGGCGGCCGCCGAACTGCATCCGAGGCAGCAGAGCACGATGATGGCGCTGTTTCTCATAAGCTAGCTTCCCGTCATGAAATCTGCAGACGAATTTTCCGGCCTTCGCCTCAAAACGCCTGCGCCGTTGTCGTTCAGGGACAGCCCGCCATTTGGCGCACAAGGGTTATCCCCAACCATGTTCGCGGGATGGGTTCGAACCACCGGGCCCGACCGTCTCCCGACCCCGCACCGTCAATATACAGTTCGCCGCTCTTCTAGGCAGAAACCATGATTTAGGACCTGTTAACAAGAGGCTGATTTTGTAACACGATTTTGTTTTCCTTCCACGAGGCATTTGTAACAGGCGACAATGGGGTCATGCAAAAGAGTGTCCAAAAGGCACGGCTTACTGTCCGACACGGCTTTCGCGGCAATCCCGCCCGAAATTCCGATTTGCAACGGACGCTGATTCCGGAGAACCACCGTGGAACGCAATCCCAAAATTCTCGTTGTTGACGACGATCCCCGACTTCGCGACCTTCTGCGCCGCTATCTCGGCGAAAACGGCTTCCAGGTATTCGTGAGCGAAAACGGCGCCGCGATGAGCCGCCTCTGGGTTCGCGAGCACTTCGACGCCCTCATTCTCGACCTGATGATGCCGGGTGAGGACGGCCTTCAGATTCTGCGCCGCCTTCGCGCCGCCAAGGACATGACGCCCGTCATCATGCTCACCGCCCGCGGCGAGGACGTCGACCGCATCGTCGGTCTTGAGCTCGGCGCCGACGACTACATCGCCAAACCCTTCAACCCGCGCGAACTGCTTGCCCGCATCCATGCGGTGCTCCGCCGCCGTCCGGCGGGCGACGCCCCGGGCGCTCCCTCGCTGGAAAACGAGACGGTCCGCTTCGGCGAGTTCGAGCTTGACCTCGGCACCCGCGTACTCAAGAAGAACGGCGAGGTGCAGCCGCTCACGACCGGCGAGTTCGCCGTCCTCAAGGCCTTCGCCCGCCATCCGCGCCAGCCGCTCTCCCGCGACAAGCTGATGGAAATGGCCCGCGGCCGCGAATACGAGGCCTTCGACCGCTCGCTCGACGTGCAGGTTTCCCGCCTTCGCAAGCTGATCGAACCCGATCCCTCCAAGCCGCGCTACCTGCAGACGGTCTGGGGCCTCGGCTACGTCTTCATCCCCGACGGCCACAGCTGATCGCCGGGACCGCATCAGGCCAGTTCTGAGAAATTCTGAAAGCTCCCGTCCGCCACAAGCGGCGGGAGCTTTTTCCGCAGTACAGAACCGCTACACTTTCACCAAACGGTTTCAACCCACACCTGCCGGACACACTCATGCTTTCCCTACGCAGCAACCATCGCCCGAGCCTCTTCTGGCGCACCTTCATTCTGCTGTGCGGCCTCATCTTCTTCAGCGTCGTCGGCTGGCTGCAGAGCTTCCGCGTGCTCTCCGAACTTCCCTACTCGCAGGGCGTCGCGCAGCACATCGTCTCGACCGCAAACCTGACGAAGTACGCGCTCGTGACGGCCGACCCGCTCTTTCGCGTCGACCTGCTGAAGCTTCTTGCCGCCCGCGAAGGCCTTCTTCTCTCGCCGCGCGATGCGACCGACAAGGTCGTCGTCCTCTCGGGCGACGGCTTCAACGGCCTCATCGAGCAGCTCGTCAAGCACCAGCTCGGCCAGGACACGATCCTCGCCTCGAGCGTCAACGGCGTCTCGGGCCTCTGGGTCTCGGTCGACATCGACGGCGACGCCTACTGGATGCAGACCGACAGCGGCATCCTCAATCCGCCGCTCGGCACCGCCTGGCTCTGGTGGGCGCTCGCTGCCTGTCTTGCCAGCCTCTTCGGCGCCACGCTCCTCACCCGGCACGTGATCGATCCGCTTGCCAAGCTCTCGCAGGTGGCCGCGCAGCTCGGTCAGGGCAAGGTCCCCGATCCTCTTCCTGAGGATGCGGGCACGGCCGAGATCCAGGCCGTGAACATGAGCTTCAACCGCATGGTGCAGGACCTGCGCCGCATGGAGGCCGACCGCGAGCTGCTTCTCGCGGGCGTGAGCCACGACCTTCGCACGCCGATCACGCGCCTGCGCCTCGAGGTCGAGCTCGCCGACCTGCCCGAGGACTCCCGCACCGCCATGGTGAGCGACCTTGAGCAGATGGAGAACATCGTCAACCAGTTCCTCTCCTACGCGCGTCACAGCCATGAGGAGCAGGAGCTCGTCAACCTGGGCGAGGCCGTTCAGAACGCCATGTCCAACGCCAGGCTTGCGAGCGACTCGACCGTCAAGATCACGAGCCACATCGCGCCCAACGTCTTCATCGTTGCTCACCCGCTCGAGCTCTCCCGCGCCGTGCAGAACCTCTTCACGAACGCGATGCGCTACGGCCGCAGCGAGGACGGCATCCTCAGGCTCCACATTACGACGGGCCTGACCGACAACGGCAAGAACGCCATGCTCACCGTCGGCGACGAGGGCGCGGGCCTTCCTGAAGACCAGCGCGAGCGCGTCATGCGACCCTTCGAGCGCGGCGAAAGCGCGCGAAGCGGCGTGACGGGCACGGGCCTCGGCCTCGCCATCGTCGACCGCATCGTCCGCCGCTCGAGCGGCAGCGTGCAGCTCGACAGCATGGATCCGCACGGCCTTCTGGTGCGCGTAGGCTTCCCCGCCGCCATCAAAGCCAAGGAGGAGAAGCGGGCCCGCGAACAGGAGAAGCTTGAGAAGAAGATGCTCAAGGAATTCCAGAAGAACCAGCCCGCAGCCCCCGCCGATCACGTCGACGAAGACCCGAAGGCGTGATGCAGGAACAAGCTGAAAGCACCTGAAACACGAAGGGGTCGCTCTCACGAGCGGCCCCTTTCCCTGTTGGAACGGGCTTCAGATTCGCCTCAAGCCATCCTGCTCATCAGCACGACGGCCTGAGCCATCATGCCCTCCATGCGTCCGACGGCGTCCATCCTCTCATTGGTCTTCGCCTTGACGTTGACCACCTCTTCGGAGACGCCAAGCGTCTCGGCGAGCGAGGCCCTGATGGCGGGCATGTGGGGGCCGATCTTCGGGCGTTCGGCCACGATCGTCGCGTCGCAGTTGACGACGGTCCAGCCCTTCTGTCTTGCGAGCGCCACGACGGCCCTGAGGAGCACGCGGCTGTCCGCGCCCTTCCACTTCGGATCCGAGGGCGGGAAGTGCTGTCCGATGTCGCCGAGGGCGGCAGCGCCGAGCACGGCGTCGGTCACGGCGTGCAGGAGCACGTCGGCGTCCGAGTGGCCGTCAAGGCCGAGTTCAAACGGAATCTGCACGCCGCCCAGAATGAGCGGACGGCCTTCGACCAATCGATGGGAGTCGTATCCCTGACCTACTCGGAAGGGCACCACGGCGCCGTCTCCTAAGATGAGGCTCGCGAGCACGCCGTCGGCGGGTTCGGTCACCTTGATGTTGGTAGTGCGTCCCGGCACGATCCTGACGGGACGGCCGAGCCTCTCCATGGCGCTCGCCTCATCGGTGATCCCCGCGAGGTCGCCCGAAAGCGCCTCGACGAGGTCGTGCACGCGGAACATCTGCGGGGTGGCCGCGCGCCACAGATCCGAGCGCGGCACCGTCTCGAGGATCATGCGGCTCTTGTCCGCACGCTTGATCGTGTCGGCGACGGGTACGGCGAGGATGCCGCCCGAGACACCGCCGTCGGCGAGCACCTCGTCGATGAGGCGGGCGGCCTCGCTCGGCTTCAGGCAGGGTCTCGCCGCATCATGCACGAGCACCCACGCGTCCCTGTCGAACCCTGCGTTGAGAAGGCCGTTGACGACCGACTCCGCACGCTCCCTGCCGCCGCAGCGCAGCACCCTGACGTTTTCAGGAAAGTGACGCGCCACGTCGTCGATGTAGGGATCCGTCGGGCTCACGACCACGACGATCTCGCCCATGCGCTCGACGGCTCGAAGGGCGCGCACCGTGTGCACGAGCATCGCCTCCGAGCCGAACTTCATGTACTGCTTGGGAGATCCGAGCCCCATGCGGCTGCCGACGCCGGCCGCGCACACGAGCCCGACCACCTTCGTGGCTTCACTCATCCGTTTCTCCTTCTTGTCCCGTGGCCTCCGCAGGCGCGGCAGGCCCTGATGGGCACATTGTACCGAGGCTTAGCTACAAAGCGTTTTCCCGCAGGAAGAGCACTTTGAACGGACCTTCCGCTAATATCGAAAGACATCCGCCTATTTTCAACACATTTTTCCACGGAGGCAGGCTTTTATGCAGTCGCTCATCCACATGGCCGGAGGCATCGCCCTCCTGCTCTGGGGAGCCTACATGGTCAAGACCGGGATGCTCCGCACCTTCGGTGTGGCCCTCAAGGACTTCCTCTCCGTCCGGCTCAAGAACCGGGCCATCGCCATGGCGTCGGGCACCACGCTCGCATCTCTTCTCCAGAGCTCCACCGCCGCCACGCTCATCGTGGCGAGCATTCAGGCCGAAGGCTTTCTCACCACCAACATGGCCTTCGCGACGATTCTCGGCGCCGACTTCGGTTCGGCCCTGATGACCCGCGTGCTCACCTTCGACCTTTCGTTCCTGTCGCCGCTCTTGATTTTCATCGGCACCTGCCTCTTCTTCATGCGCAAGGCGGACACGCGTCAGGGCCAGTTCGGCCGCATCCTGATCGGCCTGGGCATCATCATGCTTGCGCTCAGCCTCATCGTGGCCGCCACGATGCCGCTGCGAACGAGCACGGAGCTCGCGCCTCTCTTCCTCGAGATCTCCCATTCGCCGATCCTCGCCGTACTGCTCGGCCTGTGCCTCGGCTTCGGCTGCTTCTCGAGCCTTGCCGCCGTGATCATCACCTCAGGCCTCGTCACCGCAGGCGTCATCCCCGTCTCCACGGGCCTCTGGGTGGCGCTCGGCGCGGACATCGAAAGCACGATCCTTGCGCTCATGACCACGATGACCGCCTCGCGCATCGGCCGCCGCGGTCCGGTCGCCAACACGATGTGGCGCACCGTGACGCTTTCGTTCACGGCCCTGCTGCTCGCAACGTGCCCCTTCATCGCCGAGGGCTTCGGCACGATCCCCGACAGCGTCATCTACTTCCACGTCACGCTCAACCTGATCATCTCGGGCACGGGCCTCTTCATCATCAAACCCTTCGCAAGGATTGCCGACCGCATCATCCCCGAAAAGAAGGCTGATGCCAAGACGGGCGGCGAGGCCGCAGACCTCTTCGCGAAGGAAAACCTGATCTCGAGCGGCATGTCCCTCAACGTTGCGCGCACGGAGCTGCAGCGCATAACGGGCGACGTCCGCAACTTCTGGCACGACATCGAAATCATGCTGCGCATCAATCCCGCCGACGGCGAGATCCTCATCCTGCATGACCGCGGCAACTACATCAACCAGCGCACGAGCACGATGACACGCTACCTCGGGCTCGTCATGCGCGGCCAGCTCACCACGGCCGAGGCGATCGAGTGGCAGTACCTCAAGAACGCCAACGGCAGCATCAAGGTCGCCCTCAACACGATCGACCGCATCATCACGGTCATCATGAACGAGAAGTGCCGCAAGAACCGCTCGTTCACGCCCGACGGCCTCAAGGAGCTTCAGGCCCTGCATCACCGCGTCGGCGTCTGCCTCGAACAGCTTGCCGTGATTCTCGCCGAGAAGGGCCTCGAGAAGCGCCGCGCCCTCTGCAACACGCTCAACAACGAGCGCGAGGCGATCCTGCGCGACAGCTACGAGCTGACGTTGCGCCACATGGAGCGCGTCTCCCGCGGCCTGTCGGGCGCCATCGACACCTCCGCCCTGCACCTCGAGCTGCAGTCGCTCTTCAACCGCATCGTCGGCATCATCGGTTCGGCCGCCTCCATGGACTACGGCACTCCCAACGATCCCGAACCTCAGGGCTGACACCCGCTCGAATCCCCGTCCAATGGCCCGGTCTTCATTGAAGCCGGGCCATTTTTGCACCCATTTCCCGAGGATCTTCGGGCCCATTTCGGACTATTTTCAAAGTATTTCGGATTACCATGCCGCCCCTTCGGGGAAGGCTCATCGAGACGCTTCCCCTTGCATTCAATTGGAACACAGGGATTTACACGATTTCATTCACTTCAGCGAGCATCATCCGCGCGGATTAAGCCTCCCATCACTTGGGGTTAACCCTTTGAAAGATGATTCGTTTTCGGTCCTTTGATTCTTCAAAATTCCCTCAATTCATTTTTTCGACGGCGCCCGTCGCGGGACGCCTCGCTCAGACTTTCAATTGACAGGAGTTTTCCGTTGAAGAACCCGACTTTCAAGATTGCCGCCGCTGCGATGATGGTTGCCGGCGCCTTTGCCACCCAGACCTACGCCGCGGGCTTCCAGCTCTCCGAGCAGTCCGCCATCCAGATGGGCCGTGCCATGGCCGGCGCCGGCATCGTGGGTGACGACCTTTCCGCCGTTCACTACAATCCCGCCGGCATGACGCTTCTCTCCGGCACGCGCATGCAGGCGACGGGCACCTGGGTTGCGGTCAATCTTGACTACGAAGGCGACTCCGGCCAGAGCGAAAACGGCCGTCTCAAGGGCCAGATCATTCCCGCCGGCTTCATCACGCACCAGATCAACGACAGCCTCTGGGCCGGCCTTGGCCTCACCGTCCCCTACGGCATGGGCACGGAATTCGGCGAGGGCTGGGAAGGCAGGGAGCGCGGCACCGAGTCCATGATCCTCACCTTCGACATCAACCCGAACCTGGCCTGGAAGGTCAATGAAAAACTCAGCGTCGGCGGCGGCGTCTCGCTCCAGTACGCCAAGGCCGAGCTTGGCTCCGGCAGGATCGTTAGCGAAAACGGCCATACAATCAACTCCAACGTCAAGGGCGACAGCTGGGCCTGGGGTTGGAACGTGGGCGTGATGTTCCAACCTGTCGAGACCGTCCGCCTCGGTCTCGCCTACCGCTCGCACATCGCTCACAACGCCGACGGCCATACGACCCTCAGCAATGTTCTCAATGCTCTCCTTAATCCCTATGCCCCCGGCGTGAGCAATCTGCGAAGCGACATGGAAGTCCGCATCAAGACGCCCGACACGGTCACGCTCTCCGCCACGTGGGAGGCCACTGACGCCCTGCGCCTCTCCGGTACGGCCCGCTGGTCCAAGTGGTCCAACTTCCGCTCTCTCAACGTCCAGAACCTTGACCTTGCCGGCACCAAGCTCGGCACCACCGTCGTCGAAAACAACTGGGACGACACGTGGTTCTTCTCCGTCGGTGCCGACTACAAGCTCAACGGCCAGTGGACTGTCCGCGGCGGCGTGGCCTACGACCAGGGGCCTGTTGAAAACCAGTACCGCATGGCCGTCATTCCCGACACCGACCGCGTCTGGTTCTCGGGCGGCGCCTCCTACAAGTACACGGACAACCTGACGTTCGACTTCGGCGCCACCTACATCAAGGGCGTCGGCGACACCGACCTCTACGACAAGGTCGGCGGCAAGAAGATCGGCGAATTCAAGTCGCTCGACTCCTACATCTTCTCCGCCCAGATGCAGTACCTGTTCTAAGGTAGTCCTTCAGGATTAAAAAAGCACCGAAAACCCTCTCCCAGAGGGCTTGACGGTGCTTTTCGTCTTTCAGGGGACTCATCATGCTGACGGATTAGCCCGCTTCTAAAACTCTGTTGCAATGTGTTAGGGTGCACACCTCGTTCGGGAAAACACGCATAAAAAGCCCGAAAAGCGACATGTGTCGCGCACTCCAATCCATACTAGGAGCAGATCTTGCATCAGAATTTCATCCGCGCCGCCGCTGCCGCCGCCGTGGCCGCCACCTTCTCCTCCGCCGCCGTTGCCGGCGGCTTCCAGCTGACGGAGCAGTCCGCTCTCGGTCTCGGCCGCGCCTACGCCGGCATGGGTGTCGACGGCACTGACGTCTCAGGCCTCTACTACAACCCCGCCACGATGACGCTTCACACGGGCACGCAGGCCCAGTTCGGCTTCGTCGGCGTCGGCCTCAATCTCGACTACAACGCCAAGGACGGCGGCTCCATCCATGACGAAAACGGCCGCAAGCACGCCGAAGCCGTGCCCAACCTCTTCATCTCGCACCAGATCAACGACGTGACCTGGATCGGCTTCGGCTTCACGGTGCCGTTCGGCCTCTCCACCGAATACGGTGAAGACTGGGGCAGTCCGGCGAAGGCACGGAAGCCAAGATCGAGGTCTATGACTTCAACCCGTCCTTTGCCTGGAAGCTCTCCGACAAGGTCTCGCTCGGTGCCGGCATTTCCTACCAGTACGTGAAGGCCGACCTCGGCTTCAACTGGGACAAGCATCCCCAACTTCAACAACTAAAGCCGGGCATGGCCTACACGAAGGTCTCCGGCGATGCCTGGGGCTGGAACGTCGGCTTGATGTGGACGCCTGTTGAAAGCGTCCGCATCGGTGCCTCCTACCGCTCCGCCGTGGGGCACACGGTCAACGGTACGCTCACAACCGAAAAGTCGCTTGCCGGGCTTCCGACCTCCATGGACGCTCAGGTCTCCATGGACGCCCCCGCCTGGGCCATGGCTCTCCGCCGCTTGGGACGTCAATGACTGGCTGAGCCTCTACGGCACCATGCGCTGGGCCGACTGGTCGAGCTTCAAGGCCCTGACGATCGAGACCGAGCACAAAGACTTCTCCTCCCCGAAGAACTGGAAGGACACGTACCTCTACTCCGTCGGCTACGACGCCCGCATCAACAGCTTCTGGACGCTGCGCGGCGGCATCGCCTACGAAACGTCCACGATCGACGACAAGTACACGCGTACCGGCACGATTCCCGACGCCGACCGCTGGTGGTTCGCCATCGGCTCCTCCTTCCACTGGACGAAGGACTTCCAGACGGACGTGGGCTTCGCTCACCTGCACGGCGTGCATGAACGCAGCCTCTACAACTCCAAGCATGAGGAAATCGGCAAGTTCCGCAAGCTTGATGCCTACATCATCGGCATCCAGGGTCAGTACCGCTTCTAAGGTCTAGCCCGCGGCGAACTCCGCCGCATCCTGCACTCCGAATCCCGGCATCTCCCAGACGCCGGGATTTTTGCTTTCGGAATAGAGGAAATCGACAAGCAGCGTGCCGAGGTCGGCGCCCTCGGGCAGTGCGGGGCGCTCGAAGCCCTCGAATTCGGGGCAGTCGGTGAAGCCCGCGCTTCGGCAGAGGACTGCGGTATAGAGCGCAAGCCCCGTCTCCATGCTCGGACGAAGGCCGAAATGCTCGAGAAGAAGCGTGAGAAGCGCGAGGTCCTCGTCCCATAGAGTCTCGGGAGCGGGATGAAGGGAGGAGAGAAGGAGGACGGGAGACCTGTCGTCATGAAGGAGGCATTCGCCGGCCGTCGGGCGCGTGCTGTCGGCGTGAAGGCACGCAAGGTCCGTCACCTCTCCCTCGGTGAGAAGAAGCGGATCCACGGGCGTGCAGCGGATGAGTTCCTTCAAGCGCGCCGCATAACGTCTGCATCGATGAGCTCTCAGCATGGTTGGGCCTCCATCGGCCGCACGCAGGCTCGGGCGACCTTCACCTAATCCTACGGCATATCCGCCGAAGGCGTCGCCCCTCGCCTTCCGACCGTCCCATGAGAGTCCTCCGGTTTGTGCTATCGTCACTTCCGACTCAAGACACAAAACGGAGCCCACACATGTCCAATAGCGCAATCCCAGACCTGATTTCCGAAGACATCTTCCGTTTCGGGCCCGGCGACAGGTACGCGCTGCCCATCGGCACGGCGGCACCCGACGCGCTCGCGCTCTCGCAGATGGCCGAGAAGTGCCGCACAAGGCATGAAAGACTCCTCGTCATCTGCGCCGATCCGCTCGACGCCGTGAGGCTCGGGCAGGAGATCCCTTGGTTCAGTCCCGAACTCGGCGTCAGAAGCCTCCCCGACTGGGAGACGCTCCCCTACGACGTGCTCTCCCCGCAGGAGGACATCGTCTCCGAGCGCCTTGAGACCCTCTACCGCATGACCTCGGGCACGAAGGGCCTCGACGTCGTGATCGCCTCCGCCGTCACGGCCGCCCAGCGCATGGCGCCCGTCGCCTACGTGGGCGCGAACACCTTCTTCTTCCGTCCCGGCGACACGCTCTCGGTCGAGGGCCTTCGCTCGAACCTCGCCGCCGCAGGCTACGCAGGCGTCAAGCAGGTGCTCGCGGCGGGTGAATTCGCCGTTCGCGGCAGCATCATCGACGTCTTCCCGATGGGCTCCGACCGGCCCTTCCGCCTCGACCTCTTCGACGACGAGATCGAGTCGATCCGCTGGTTCGACGTCGAGACGCAGCGCTCCATGGAGGCCGTCAACGAGATCAGGCTGCTTCCGGGCCACGAGTTCCCCGTGACGCCCGAGGCCGTCACGGGCTTCAGGCAGCGCTGGCGCACGCGCTTTGCAGGCGATCCGGGCAAAAGCCTCGTCTACCGCGACATCGGCAACGGGGTCCTGCCGCCGGGCATCGAATACTATCTGCCGCTCTTCTTCGAGCAGACGGCCACGCTGGCCGACTATCTGTCGGCGGGCACGCGCGTCGTGCTCGTGGGCGACGTGCAGACCGCGCTTGCGGGCTTCATGAAAGAGACGCTCTCGCGCCAGCGCATGCTCGAAACGGACGCGGACCGTCCCGCGATGAAGCCCGAGGAGCTCTGGCTCACGCCCGAAGCATTCTTCACGAGCCTCTCGAAGTTCGCGCGCTTCACCTTCAGGCGCGAGGGAGCCCCCGAAGACGCGCTCGCCCTCAAGGGCGTTGCGGTCGACCGCAAGAGCCAGAACCCCGTCTCGAACCTCATCGCCTTCACGACGACCGAGAAGACGCGGGGCCGCCGCACGCTCATCGTTGCGACCTCGGTGGGCCGCATGGGCACGATGGGCGAGCTCTTCAGGGCGTCGGGCCTCGAATTCACGGAGTACGAAAACTGGGCGGACTTCCTCGCGGGCGACGCGCCCGTGGGCCTTGCGGCCGCGCCGCTCTTTGCGGGCAGCCTCCTTGAGAATCCCGGTACGGCGATCCTCACCGAAACCGAGCTCTATGCCGCCAGCCCGAGGCGTTCGCGTCTGCGCCGCAACCGCCAGTCGACCAACATCGAAATGATCGTGCGCGACGTCTCCGAACTCAAGATTGGGGATGCCGTCGTGCACCTCGAGCACGGCATCGGCCGCTATCAGGGGCTCGTGCACATGGACACGCCCGACGGAGAGGCCGAGCTTCTGCGCATCGACTACAAGAACGAGGCCAAGCTCTTCGTGCCGATCGCCAACCTCCACCTCATCTCGCGCTACTCGGGCGCCGATCCCGAGAACGCCCCGCTGCACGCTCTCGGACGCGGCGACTGGGAAAAGGCGAGAAGGAAGGCGGCCGAGCAGGTCCGCGACACGGCGGCCGAGCTCCTGCACCTCTATGCGCTGCGCGAGACCCGCAAGGGCGTCGTCTTCCCCATCGACATCAGCGACTACGAGGCCTTCTGCGAGGGCTTTGCATTCGACGAGACGCCCGACCAGGCGGCCGCCATCGGCGCCGTCCTCAACGACATGACGACGGGCAAGACGATGGACCGCCTTGTCTGCGGCGACGTGGGCTTCGGCAAGACCGAAGTCGCGCTGCGCGCGGCCTTCGTCGCCGTCTCGGCGGGCCGGCAGGTGGCCGTGCTCTGCCCGACGACCCTGCTCGCCGAGCAGCATGCCCAGACCTTCCGCGACCGATTCGCGCCCTGGCCCGTGCGCGTCGCCGAGCTCTCCCGCTTCAGAACGGGCAAAGAGACGACGAAGGCGCTCGAAGGCATCGCCGACGGCACGGTCGACATCGTGATCGGCACGCACAAGCTTCTTACCGACAAGGTGTCCTTCAAGCGCCTCGGCCTCGTCATCATCGACGAGGAACACCGCTTCGGCGTTCGCCAGAAGGAGACGCTCAGGAAGCTGCGCGCCGAGGTCGACGTCCTCACGCTCACGGCCACGCCGATCCCGCGCACGCTCTCGATGAGCCTCGAAGGCATCCGCGACTTCTCCGTCATCGCGACAGCCCCCGAGCGCCGTCTGGCGGTCAAGACCTTTGTGCACGCCGAGGAGCCGGGCCTCATCCGCGAGGCCGTCATCCGCGAACTCAAGCGCGGCGGCCAGGTCTACTTCCTGCACAACGAGGTGGAGACGATCGAGAACCGTCGCGAGCAGCTCGCCACGCTGATTCCCGAAGCACGCATCGCCGTCGCGCACGGACAGATGAGCGAGCGCGAGCTTGAGCACATCATGCGCGAGTTCTACCAGCAGCGCTACAACCTGCTCCTCTGCACGACCATCATCGAGACGGGCATCGACGTCCCGACCGCCAACACGATCATCATGCAGCGGGCTGACAAGCTCGGCCTCGCACAGCTCCATCAGTTGCGCGGCCGCGTCGGCCGAAGCCACCATCAGGCCTACGCCTACCTGCTCACCCCGCCATCGGGCGCCACGACGAAGCAGGCGAAGCAGCGCCTCGAAGCCATCCAGTCCCTTGAGGAACTCGGCAGCGGCTTCTACCTCGCCATGCACGACCTCGAGATCCGAGGCGCGGGCGAAGTGCTAGGCGAACACCAGTCGGGCGAGATCGCCGAGGTCGGGTTCGACCTCTACAGCCGCATGCTCGCCAATGCCGTCAAGGCACTCAAGCGCGGAGAACTTCCCGACTTCACGGAGCCCCTCGTGCCGACCACGGAAATCTCGCTCCATGCGCCCGCACTGCTGCCGAGCAGCTACGTCTCGGACGTCTCGCAGCGCCTCGGCTTCTACAAGGAGCTCTCGTCCGCGACGAGTGTCGAGGACATCATCCGCACGACCGAATCGCTCGCCGACCGCTACGGCAAGCTTCCCGAGGCCGCGCAGAGACTCACTCAGATCCACAGGCTGCGCCTTCGCTGCGAAGCGCTCGGCGTGCGCAAGATCGACTGCGCCGACACGGCGACCGTCATCACATTCACGGCAAGGCCCGCCGTCGAGCCGATGGCACTCATCCGCTTCCTGCAGTCGAGGAAGGACGCCCGCATGCTCGGGCCCGACAAGCTGAGGATCGACTCGGGCGGCGCAACGCCCGAAAATCGCCTCGCACTCGTGCAGACCGTGCTCGCGGCGCTCGAAGCGCCAGGTCGATGAACTGAATCGAATGGAGGGACCGGAATCATGGGCATTGAAATCGAACGCAAGTTTCTCGTGAAGTCGGACGACTGGCGGAAGCTCGGCTGCGCCGTGCGCTACGCTCAGGGCTACCTCTGCAGCGACAGGAACCGCACGGTGCGCGTGCGAACCGTGGGCGACAAGGGCTTTCTCACGGTCAAGGGACGCGGAAGCGGCATCGCGCATCCCGAGTACGAGTACGAGATCCCGTACAACGAGGCCCGGACCATGCTCGACGAACTCGCCGAAAAGCCCGTCATCGCCAAAACCCGCACGAAGATTCCGTTTGCGGGCTTCGTCTGGGAGGTGGACGAATTCTTCGGCGACAACGAGGGCCTCGTCATGGCCGAGATCGAGCTGCCATCCGTGGATGCTTCCTTCGAGAAGCCCGAGTGGATCGGCGAGGAGGTGACGGGCGATCCGCGCTACTACAACTCGATGCTCGCAAGGAATCCGTACAAAAACTGGCGGCGCTGATCCCAAAAACAAGCAGTGCCCAACCCGCGCAATCTCAGGCATTACCCTGCCAAGCACGCGAATGCCGGCGATTTGTCGCATACTTTCAGTCTGGCAGTTTTTTCAATCGAAGGATTCCCCATGCAGGTACCTCAAACCGAATCGCCCTCCGAGTTCACGACTTCCGCCGTTCTGACCGCCTACAAGGCGCTTCCCGAATCGCTGCGCCCCTTCTATGCGCACATCCACTGCGGATCCGCCGCCATCGTCGCCGCACTCGGCCTGACGGCTGAAGACAACAACGTTCTGGAGACTGCCGTCAAGGCCATCGGAGACCTTGCCGACGATGCGGAAGCCTTCGACCGTGACGCGGCCGCCGAGAGCGGAACCCTCGCAGACATGATTCGCGAGCTCGCGGGAACGCTCGGAGACGACAGCAATCCGCTCGTCGTCTCGCTCGACGTCATCTGGGGCGCGATTTCCTCCTCGTCCATCGTCACCGGCGCGGATCCCGACGACGATGAGGATCCCATCGAGCACTATCTCTACGACAACAGCGACCTCACGGGGCTCATGGGCGCCTACTGGGACCTTCAGGGGGTTCTCGAGATCATGTTCGGCGAACTCGGCATGAACGCCGACTTCCGGGGCAGCCTCATCGAACTTCCGACCGAGGCCGCTAGCGTCGCCGAGCTCAACAAGAGCCTGCAGCGCCTTTCGTCGAGTTCCCGCGCCTGCTTTGCGTGGTGCCACAACAGGATCGTCTCGGTGCTTCGAGACCTCTCGAACGACGACCCGAAGGTTCTCGAGAAAAACCTTGAGAGTTCCGGCATTCAGCCGCTTTTCATTCCGGCCGTGCTCAGGCAGTTCAACGAGTCCCGCACGGCAAGCGACGTGCTCGCCGCAGTCTCCAGCCGCTTCTCGCCCTTCGACCGAGAGCTCGATGCCGTTTTCGAGCAGTTCTGGAACCTTCAGCGCGCCGTGAGCCAGAAGGCCGACCATCCCGCCAGAGTCGCTCTTGCCCTTCTCGTCTCCGCCCTGGCCGCCATGCTCGACTGTCGTCCCGAAGACATCGACTCCCGCGCGAGCTCCCGTCTCGCGGAGTCTGACGATCTTGCGGCCTCCGACCGGGGACTCGCCCTCCATCTGGCCGGCATCGTCGCCGGCGTGGAACTCGTCGAATCCGACGACCCCGTGATGCAGATGTGCAGGAGCTTCGACGAGGCATGCGAAAGTGCCGAAGCGAATCAGGACATCTGTCTTCCGCTCTCATGCGCACTCACCGCCGTCAATCATTTCCTGAAGGACGAGGCCGCCGCAAAGGAACACTTCAAGAAGCTCCATCTGGCAGACGCCACTACCGAAACCTTCCTTCCCAGCCTTGCCACGCTTTCGGAATTCCTCGTGCATCACACACCCGAGAAGGACGACGGCTCCCTTCTCAAGAAGCACTTCGCCCCCGTCATCGAAGGCGATTACGATGGCCCCACTGCAGGCGAACACTACGCGAAGCTTCTCAGCGAGACACTTTCCAGGATGGACGAAGAGAGCCGCGCTCTTTTCACGGCGTCTTTCCTCACGCTGGGCTACCTGATGAGCGGCATCTTCGCCCGCACGCCTGAGGAAATCGAGGAATTCTTCAAGCAGGCGTTCCCCGGATTCATCGTCGATCCGATCATCGCCATGTGCATGTCCATCCTGCCCGCCGCCTCCAAGCTCGCGGTCGAAGCCACGGAAAAGATGGAAGCCGCCACCGCCTGACGTCTCCAAAGCCGTCGTCATCGCCAACGTCATCAGACGCATCCGTCGCCCGGCTTGTGTGAGCCGGGCGATTTTTATTCAGGACCAGAACCGACGACGGGGCCTGCTGGAGATTTCGGCCGGTCTGTGCATTCCATGCTCATGGCCTCGCTTGCGACCGCGTCCGACGCCGCTCAGCCTAAGCCCGAAAAGACAAGGAAAAACCCGCTCCGAATCAAATGCCGGGCGGGCGTCTTCACAAGGCGTGGTGTTCGGGCTCAGTGCTTGAGCGCGGCGAGAGCGGCGAAGGGATTGGGCTTTTCAGCCTCGACCACCTCGTCGCTCGTGTTTTCATAGTCCATCTCGCAGTCGTCGTGAAGCGGCATGGCGGGAAGCGACAGGATCGCCTCCTCCTGAACCCAGTCGGCGACGGAGAGACTGCGGCTGCCGACGATAACCTCCTCATCATCACCCTCTTCATCGAGCGGGAGCGCATTGGCCTCTGCCTCGGTCTTCGTGAAGCGGAAGACGAGTTCGCGGCTGACGGGAACGCTCACGGGCTCGTTGCAGCGCGCGCACTGCATGACGACCGTGCCCTCGAACGAGAGACTTGCGGCGGGAAGTCGCTCAACGATGCCGAGTCCCGTCACGCTGAACTTCAGGGAGCCCTCGAGCGCCTGAATGAAGTGCGCGAGCTCAGGCATTTCGTCAAGCTCAAGCGTGCCCTCCACGGTCTGGCGGGTGCGGGCGATTTCGAAAACATCGAGCGTAAGAGACATGGTCATCCTCAGTAAAACTTTCAGGCCCGGAACGGGCGCCCTGAAAGGATACATTGTTCACGCGCAGGCGGCGGGAATTTCGCTCGCCCGCCTTGGGACTTCCCGCTACAATTCCTGCATTATGACAAAAGCACTCATCCTCGCCTCGAGCTCCCGCTACCGCCGCGAGCTCCTCGACCGTCTTGGCATCGTCTACACGTGCGAAAGCCCCGACATTGACGAATCCTCCCTGCCCGGCGAAACGCCGCAGGACACCGCGATGCGCCTTTCCGAAATGAAGGCCCGCGCAATCTGGGACAAGCACCCCGGCGCCGTCGTCATCGGCTCCGATCAGGTGGCCGACCTCAACGGCGTCAAGCTCGGCAAGCCGCACACGCACGAGAACGCCGTCCGCCAGCTCAAGAGCATGCAGGGCCACGACGTCGTGTTCACGACGGCCCTGTGCGTCATTGACGCCGAAGGCCGCGCCGAGCGCGTCAAGTCCCAGACGACGATCCGCATGCGCACGCTCTCCGACGAGGCCATCGAGGCCTACGTCGAGCGCGAGAAGCCCTTCGACTGCGCCGGCGCCGCCAAGATCGAGCGCCTCGGCATCGCGCTCATGGAAAGCGTGAAGTCGGACGACCCGACCTCCCTGATCGGCCTGCCGCTCATGGCGCTTACCACGCTTCTCACCCGCGCGGGCGTTGAAGTCCTCCCCGGCCTCGACGCCTGATTGAGGAGCACCTCCCATGGCCGGCACGATCTACTGCCTTCCCAACCTCATCGCCGACGGCACGCTGGAAGCCGCCATTCCGCCCGCCGTGCGCACCCGCGCCGCAGACATCCGCCTCTTTTTCGTCGAGGCGGCCAAGAATGCGCGCGCCTACCTGAAGCTGCTCGGCCATCCCGGCCCCATCTCGGAGCTCAGGATCGAGGAGATCGGGCATGATCCCGACCCCGCCCTGATCGACCGCTGGCTCGAGCCCGTCCTCGCGGGCGAGGATGCCGCGATCGTCAGCGAGTCGGGCTGTCCCGGCATTGCGGATCCGGGCGCACAGATCGTTGCAAGGGCCCAGGAGCTTGGCCTGCGCGTCGTGCCGTGGGTCGGCCCCTCGTCGATTCTCATGACGCTCATGGCGAGTGGACTCGACGGCCAGCGCTTCCGCTTCCTCGGCTACCTGCCCGTGCATGCGGACGAGCGCGCTGCGGCCCTCAAGGACCTCGAGACCCAGAGCCGCCGCTCCGAGACCCAGCTCTTCATCGAGACGCCGTACCGAAACGGCGCGATGCTCGAGAGCCTCGTCTCCACGCTCGCCCCCGACACCCGCGTCACCGTCGCGACAGACGTGACGGGCGAGCATGAATCCATCCGCACGATGACGGTCCGCGCCTGGGCCGCGCTCATGCCCGAGGAACGTGCGCTGCCCAAGCTTCCCACCGTCTTCGCGCTCCTCGCCGCGCCCCGCGGCACGGCACCGCGCTATGCGCCGTCCGACGCCCGCCGCAAGGGCGGCAGGGACGCAGGCCGCCCCGCCGCAGGCAGGAACTTCAGACCAGCTCAGAAAAAGGGACGAGGACGATGAACGTGAACGCGATCCTCGCAGGTCTTCAGCAGTTCTCCCCCGACCGCATCATGACGGCCGCGGGGTTCCTGCTCGTGCTTCTCGTCGCCCTTGCGATGTGGCTCGCCGCCAGACGCAGGCAGGCAAGGCGCAACATCGGCCTCTCGAAGATCGCCGCCGGCCTTCCCGAAGGCGACGGCCCCGTGACGAGGGCCGCTCCGAAGCTCTCGCGCCCCGACCCGCTCGAGGCTGACCGCCTCGCACTCGAAATGCTCGAGTCAGACGAGAACGACGCCGAGGACATCGAGGAGATCAGGCACACGTCCTACACCGAGCGCGTGAACGTCCCGAACGCGGCCGCCCGCAGGGAGGCCGCTCCCGAACCCAGACGCGAGCCCGACGTTGCGGTGCTCGCCCCTGAACCGAAGCCCGAACCCGATCCCGCACCGAGGCCCGAGCCCGCCTTCAGGCGCGAACCCGAACCCGCGCCCGTCCCCGCCGTGCCCGTCGTGCCGCCCATGCCCGAGTGGGAGTTTCTCAAGACGCTTCCCTTCATAGTGAGGCAGGGCCTTTCCACGGGACACGCCGACATGCTCGGCATCGGCGTCGAGGCGGTGTTCTTCCCCGCCGAAGCGGTCAACAGGCTCGACGACCCCGTCCTGCGCCTCGTGCCCTTCCTGCCCGCAGACGAGGGCGAGCTCCTCTGCCGCGAATCCGACCGCCGCACCTTTCAGGCGGGAGGCCTCTACGCACAGCCCGACGCCGTCATCGCCCTCAGGGCTGGCGGCGTGCTCGCCGTCGAGTACAAGTCCCGAGGCGGCCGCATGGACGACCCTCACGACATCCCCGGCAGCCTGCGCCCCAAGGACCTTCTGCAGACCGTCATCGGCGCCATGGTGCTCTCCGCCTCCGAAGGCGTCGCCTGCGCGCCCGTCCTGCGCACGAACAACGCCGTCTACTTCCTGAGGCCCGGGAAAACGCTCGCGACGCTGCTCGCCGAACGCATCGGCGCCGCCGTCTCCTTCGTGAAGCCCTATGCCGAACGCAGCGGCATCAGCGCCTCCGACTACGCGGAGCTCTGCGTCGTGCCCGCCCAGATGCTCTCGGGCAGGCCCGTACGCTCCGAAGGCGACCTGAGAGGCGAGGCCGCACACGCGCGCATGCTCCGCTGAGGCCGGCCTCCTCACAACGGATGCGTGATCCCAAATCACGCCGAATCCGCAAGCTCCTCTGTGTCAGGTAGTTACGCTCATGGTTCCCTGCGAAAGCGAGGACTATAGTGGGAGGATGACATGCCGGACCATTTTCGGAGGAGACCACATGCGAACCGTCCCGACGTTCACCTTTTCCATTCTCACTCTGGCGTCCCTTGAAGCTGCGGCCGCCCTTTCGGCCACGGTGCCGCCCGCCTGGCTCAAGGCCGAGGTTTCGTTGCCCGAGCACAGTCGCTCGCCGCTCGTCGTGAAGCTCTCCCCCGACATGACGCCCTGCAGGGCCAAATACGGCAATGAGGCCGCCTCGAAGTGCAGCAGGCTCTTCGGCCTCGTCTCCTCGCGCGTCACGGGCGTCTCGCTCTCGCCCGCCGTCGAAGGCGTCTGGCGCTGGGAGGCCCGGGGCGCACTCGCCTTCACGCCCGAGGAGCCCTGGCCCGAGCGCACAACCTTCAAGGTCGACCTCTCGGGCCTGCGCCTGCCCTCCGCAACGACGCTCAACACGCCCGTGATCGACTTCACGACGCCGCCCCTCACGATGACGTCGGGGTTCGCGACCCTCTGGATGGACCCCGCCGTCTCGGGCGAGCGCGCCCTTACGGTTGACGCCCTGTTCTCGACGACCATCGCCGACACGAAGGCCTTCGAGGCCTCGGTCAAGGTCGACGTCCCCTCAAGAAGCGGACTCACGTTCGGCAAGCCCATCTTCATCTGGAACCATTTCCGCACGGGCTTCTACATGAAGCTCCCCGTGCGCACGCTCGGCAACGCGACCAACGTCCGCATCACCTTCCCGAAGGCCGCGGGCAAGTGGACGGCAGCTGACGGCCGCCATCCCGTCGTGCAGCCGGGATTCCGGCAGGCGTTCGTGAGCTACACGATTCCTGCCGCCGACAGCCTCTACAAGATGGGCGAGGCCTCGCTCAGTCCGACGCGCACCGAAACGCTCGAGCAGGTCTACGAGCTCGTGCTCAGGCCCTCGCTCCTCACGAAGCCCTCGGACATCGTCGCGGCGATGCGCGTCACGGCTCTGCCCGCACGCATGAACGAGGAGGCCGTCTCGCCCACCGACTGGCGCAGAGCACCCGCCGTCACGCCCGACGTACTCGCGCGCGGCACGCCCGTCCCCGTCTCGATCGCGCAGGACCCCGACACCCCGTCCGACAGCATCCGCCTTCTTCTCAAGGCCCGGCCCGGCGACTTCCTCCATCTGGCGCTTCCCGCGGGCTTCGGTCCCGAAAAGGGCGCCGTGCTCTCCGACGGCTGGACGACCGTCCTTGCGGCGGCCGACCCCGGCGCCGCAGTCGGATTCCTGCAGCCCGGCAGCATGATGACGCTCTCGGGCTCGAGAACCCTCACGCTCATGGCCGACGGCGTCGACCGCATCCGCTGGCGCATCGAGCGCATCAGGGATCCCTACCTTGCGCTCACGGCCCAGAACTGGCGCGCACACGAGACCGTCACGAATGCCGAGGCCCTCTCCGAGGCTGCCGACGGCGTTATTCCCGTTGCGGCGGGAAGGCGCTTTGCGTCGCTCCCGCTCGACGAGGCGAAGCTTCCCGGCGGACGCGCAGGGCTCTTCCAGATCACGCTCACGGGCGAGAAGAAGACGAAGGACGGTTGGGGCGTTGCGGCCATCGCCGCCAAACGCGTGCTCGTCACCGACACGGCCCTCATCGCCAAGACCTCCCGCGACGGCAGCCACGTCGTCCATGCGGCCGACCTCGTCAGGGGCGTTCCCGCCGCCGGCCTTCGCGCCGTGCTGCTCGGTGCCAACGGCGTCCCTCTCGAAACCGTCACGACGGACGAAACCGGCGCCGCACGCTTTGCAACGACGCGCGGACTCGAACGCGAAAAGGCGCCCGCCGCCGTCGTCGTCACGAACGAAGCAACGGGCGACCTCGCTTGGCTCTCGCTCTCCGACGCCTCCAACGTCGACCATGACCACGACTTCAGCACCGCAGGGCGCCTCGTCTCCGAGGACGGCCTCACGGGCCTCGTCTTCTCGGAGCGCGGCATCTACCGTCCCGGCGAAACCGTGCACGCAGGCATGATCGTGAAGACCGCGGACTGGCACAGGCTCCCCGCAGGCATGCCCGTGACGCTGCGCATCACCGACGCCGCGGGCCGCACGATGCTCGAGACCGCCCCCGCACTTACGCCCGAAGGCACCGCATCGGCCGACTGGACCATTCCGACGGACGCCGTGCCGGGCGAAATCCGCATCGACCTGCTCGCGGGCGACGTCGTGCTCTCCACCCACCATGCGGCGATCGGCGACTTCACGCCCGAGGCGATGCGCCTTACGGCCCGCATGGTCCAAGGGGCGCCCGGCTGGATGAAGCCCGGAGACCTCGGCATCGACGCCACGCTCGCCATGTCCTACGGCGCCCCCGCTGCGAAGAAGGCCATGCGCGCACGCCTCGTTCTCTCGCCCGCCCGCGACATCTCGTTCCCCGAGCTCCCCGGCTGGACCTTCGTCGACCCCGCGCCCTTCGAGGGCACGCTCGACGAGGTGAAGGTGAAGTCCGTCGAGACGGACGCCGAAGGCCGCGCATCCCTCACGCTGCCGCTCTCCTCCACTGCGGGCACGCTCAAGGGCCGTCTGCTGCTCGAGGGCTTCGAAAACGGCGGCATCAGGGCCGCCACGGAAAACGTCGGCTTTTTGATCTCTCCCGCCGACACCATGCTCGGCTGGCGCAGGCACGCGGAATCCACCATCAGAAAGGGCGGCGTCGACATGCCCGCACCCGAGGCCTTCAGCTGGATCACGAGGGACGAGGAGCGCACGTTCGAATTCCTGCTCGTCGACCGCTTCCTCAAGCCCTGCGCCGACAGGCCGCTCACCCTCGCCGTCATGGCACGCCAGTCCGTCACGGAGCTCGCCTCCGACAGCACGGGACGCCTGCGCTACGACGAGCGCAGCGTCGAGCGCCCCGTGAGGGAATCCGCCGTCACGACCGACGCCAACGGCCGCACGACGGCCTCGCTCAACACCTCGGCGCCAGGCGACTTCTCCCTCGTCGTCAAGGACGAACAGGGCCGCGTGCTCGCGCGCCTGCCCTATCACGTCGCAGGCGAAGACCTGCGCCCCGCCCTTTCGGGCGACCTGCCCGCCGCCACGGCAAAGCTCGTTTCAGACAAGTCGACTTATGAAGCGGGCGAATTCGCCCGTCTCGACATCGTGTCGCCCTTCGAGGGTCTGGCGCTCGTGACGCTTGAAGCGGATCGAGTGCTCGTCTCCAAGTGGGTGAAGGTCAGCGCAGGCACGAACGCCGCGCAGATGGAGGTGCCCGAAGGCTACAGCGGGCGCGCCTTCCTGAGCGCCTCGCTCGTGCGCTCCTCGAAGGATGCCGCGCGCTTCCTCAAGGCCTATGCCAGGGCGACCGCGCCCGTGACGCTCAACATGAAGCCCCGCACGCTCGGCGTGAAGCTTGAGGCGCCCGCCGTGGTGCCCGACACGCGCGAGCTGAAGGTCACGGTGAAGTCAGATGCGCCGGGGCGCGTCTTCCTCTGGGCGGTCGACACGGGCATTCTGTCGCTCACGGGCTATAGGACGCCGTCTCCCGTTCATGCGCTTCTCGAAGACCGAGGACTTCAGGTCGACACGCGCCAGACGCTCGAAGGCCTGATGCCCGAAGGCATGAAGCTTCCGGGCGAGGCGCCCTTCGGCGGCGGCTTCGGCTCGAGGGCCATTTCGGCCGACGCGATGGCCAATCCCTTCAGGCGCACGATGGATCGCGCGGCCGTCTGGTGGGCGGGAAGCCTTGAGACGGATGAAAAGGGCCGCACCGTCACGGTGTCGCTCCCATCCGAATTCAACGGCGGCGTGCGTCTCATGGCCGTGGGCGCCTCCGAGGGTCGCGTGGGCGGCGCCTCGATCGACACGGCCGTGCGCGCGCCCTTCATCCTGACGCCGATCCTGCCGGGGTTCGCCGCACCTGGCGACGTCTTCACGGGCGTCGTCTCCCTCAACGGCGAGGCGCCCTGGAAGGGATCCGTGGCGCTAGGCCTGCCCGAAGGACTGAGCGCAGGCGTGCTCTCCGCGCCTCTCGTCCTTGAGGCGCCGGGCGAAGCCACCGCACGCTTTGACATTGCCGCAGGCGCAGTGCCGGGCGCCGCATCCGTCACCGTGACGGCCACGCCCGAAAAGGGATCCGCCGTCACGCGCACGACGTCCTTCTCGATCAGGCCCGCAGCCCTCAGGACCCATGACGTCCTCTGGGGACCGCTCGCCGACGTGAAGACGGCCGACGTGACCGTCAAAGCCCGCCTGCTTCCCTTGGAAAACGAAACCTCCCTCACGGTCTCGACGACGCCGCTACCCCTTGCGCACGGCCTCGTTCGCAGTCTTCCCGAAGCCTTCTGGCTGAGTTCGGACGCGGCCCTCTCGGCCGCCATGCCCTGGGCGCAGCTCGTCGGCGCCCCCGCCGCGAAGCTTCCCGCGGGCGACGCCGATGCGCTTCGCAGGGATGCGACCGCCCGCATCCAGAAGGCGCTCGACACGATCGAGGGCCAGCTCGGCTGGAACGGCCTCTCGGCATGGCCCTGGGGCTCCCCGAGCCTCATGGCCACGACATGGGCCCTCGACTTCGTGCTCACGCTGCGTGAAAACGGTCGTGACGTGCGTCCCGAACTCGTCCGCAGGCTTGCCGACGCCATCAGCAACGCCCTCGATGGCCTGACGCCCGACACGCTCGGCCAGGCCCGAACGGCCGCCTGGGCTCTGGCCCAGCTCACGCGCGAGGGCACGCTCGAAGCGGAGCGCATCGAGGCGCTCCGAAACCGCATGGACGCCCGCGAACTTGACTGGCGAAACGACCCTGCGGCGCTCTACATTGCGTACGCCTACCGCCTGATGCGCCTCACCGATGAAGCGGACGAACTGCAGAAGGCCGCCATTTCGATCGACGTCTCGAAGTCCGAGGGGAACGATACGCTGACACTCGGCGGCATCCCCGCCCTTGCATCGGCCGTGCGCCTCGCGCCGACGCCAGAAGGCACCGCACATCTCCTTCAGACGCTCGAATCGAGGCCGCTTGCGTCGCTCACGGATCGCGAACGCGCCTTCCTTGCGAGCGCGCTCCTCTCGGCGCCCTCGAACGGCGCACACGCAGGAAAGCTTGATGCGGTGACGCTCGCCTGCACGGCGCCGGCAGCGGAGAAGCGCCCCGCCGAGTCGCTTGCGAAGGGCGACGGCTTCGTGACGCTTTCGGCGCCGGGCTGCACCGCCTTCCGCCTCTCGTCCGCCGCCTCCCTCAAGGGGCTCTACCACAGCACGACCGCTGCGGGCTGGCCCGCCGAGCCCCACAAGACCGCGTCCTACGAAGGACTTGAAGTCGTCAAGCGCATCCTCAACGAGGCGGGCGAGCCCGTCACGTCGGTGAAGGCGGGCGACGTAGTCACGGTCGAGATCCGCGCGCGCCGCACCTCGGGCAACGCCGAATCCCCCGTCGTCATCACAGACCTCTTTCCCGGCGGCTTTGCACCCGCCTCCACGGACGAGAGCCTGCAGGGGGTGGACGTCCGCCAGACTGCGGTTTCGGAGGACCGCATGGTCGGCGTCTGCATGCTCGAGCATCAGGAATCGACATTCACCTATCGACTTCGAGCGCAAACGCATGGAAAATATACGGTGCCGGCCGTTCAGGCGGCCGACGGCGCCGATCCGACGATCAAGGCGCATGACAAGTCCCTGACCCTCACCGTGACGCCATGAGCCTCACGGACAACACCAAACGGAGCACCTCATGAGAAGGTTTGCCCGTCTGCTTCTGGCCGCAGCCGTTCTGGCGGCAGCGGCTGGCGGCGGACTCATGATCTGGGCGAAAACCCAGCCAAAGCCCGGGCTCGTGCCCGAAGACACCCACTGGTCCCAGGCCGTCACCGACCGCGACGGCCGCCTCCTTCACCTCACGCTCTCCGAGGACGGCGCCTACAGGCTCCCCGTCCTCCAGGGAGCGGTGTCGCGCGAGGCGCTTGACGCGGTCGTGCGCTACGAGGACCGCTTCTTCCACTCGCATCCCGGCATCAATCCCCTCTCGATCGGCCGAGCCGCCTGGTCCACCCTCACGGGCACCCGCCGCATCGGCGGCTCGACCATCACCATGCAGCTCGCCCGCAGGCTTCAGGGACTCGACACCCGCAGCTGGCGCGGCAAGCTCGAGCAGATGCTCTGGGCGCTGCGCTACGACATGCACTACACCAAGGACGAGATCCTCACGGCCTATCTGACCCTGACGCCCTATGGCGGCAACGTCGAGGGCATCGAGGCCGCCTCGCTCGTCTACTTCGGCAAGCACGCCTCGCAGCTCACCGTCGCCGAGTCGATCGCGCTCTCCGTCGTGCCCCAGAACCCCGTCAAGCGCCATCCCGTCACGGGTCCGAACTTCGACCGTGCACGCCTTGCCGTGAGCAGGAAGGCGATCAACGACGGGTTTGTGAGCGAGCGCCTGCGTCCCGTCGTCGAGGGTCCCCTCAAGGTGAGGGGCACGCGAGCGCTTCCCTTCGAGGCCCCGCACTTCACGCGCCTCGTCGAGGGCACGCGTCCCGATCCCGTCCTCAAGACCACGCTGAGCCTGCCGCTTCAAGAGTCGATGGAGAAGATCCTCTCCGAAAACGTCGCTCGGCTTCGCCCCTACGGCATTGAAAACGGCGCGATGCTCGTCGTCGACTCGCGCGACATGTCCGTCCTCGCCCAGGTGGGCAGCATCGATTTCTTCAACAGCGCCATTGCGGGCGAAGTCGACGGCACCCGCGCGGCGAGAAGCCCCGGCTCCACGCTCAAGCCCTTCGTCTACGGCCTCGCGCTCGACCAGGGCCTCATCCACTCGCGCACCGTCCTTCTCGACTCGCAGCGAAGCTTCCGCGGCTACCAGCCCGGCAACGCCGACAAGCGCTTCCGCGGACCGCTTCCCGCCGTCGAGGCCCTCAACGACTCGCGCAACGTGCCCGCCGTGACGCTCGCCTCCGAGATAAGGCCCGACCTCTACGACTTCCTGCGCGAGGCCGGCGTTCCGATGAAACATCCGCGCGAGCACTACGGCCTCTCGATCGTGCTGGGCGGCGCCGAAGCGAGCGCCGAGGACCTTGCAAGGCTATACGGCACGCTCGGCAACGGCGGCCTTCTGCGTCCGCTCGTGCGCCTTCCCGACGAGGAGCCAGCAGCCGCCAGACAGATGCTCTCGCCTGAATCCGCCTGGATCGTGCGCCGCATGCTCGCCGAGGGCGGAGAGGCCCTCAAGGTCGAGGGCGTGTCCGTTCCTCTCCTCTGGAAGACGGGCACCTCGAACGGCTTCCGCGACGCCTGGACCGCAGGCTATGCGGGCCGCTACATCATCGTCGTGTGGCTCGGCAACTTCAACGGCAGGCCCGATCCTTGGCTGCAGGGTGCGCTCGTCGCGCAGCCCGTCTTCAGGAGCGCCGCCGTGCGCCTTCTCACGGACCGCGAGTTCGCCATGTCCGCTCAGGACGTGAAGCGCTTCGACGAACAGCCCGCAGGCGTCAGGTCCGAGCCCGTTTGCCGCTCGACGGGCGACCTTGCGACCGACGCGCAGGGCCGCGTGCGCTGCACCGACACGGTCGGCGCCTGGTTCATTCCCGGCGTGAGTCCCATCCGCGACACGGGCTTTCTTAAGGAAATCCTCGTCGACGAGGCCACGGGACTGAGAGCCTGCGAGGAAGGCGACGGCGTCAGGCGAGTCTTCGTCGAATCCTGGCCCTCCGAATACCAGCAGCGCTTCCTCGAGGCGGGCATCGTCAAGACGCCCATTCCCGACTGGAAGCCCGAATGCAGGCCCGAGGGCGCCGTCTCGGGCACCCCGCCCGCCATCCTGAGCCCGCGCGCTGGCACGCGCTACTACACGGGCACGGCGGGCCCGAAGCAGGCGGGCATCGTCCTCAGGGCCAGCCTCGCCCCTGACGCCAAGATCGTCTACTGGTTCGCCGACGACCGCTTCATCGGTGCTTCGGACGCGGGCGACTCCGTCGTCTGGCAGCCTGAGCCCGGCTCGCACCGCGTGAGTGCGGTCGATGACCTCGGCCGCAGGTCGCACAGAACCGTGACCGTCAGGCAACCCTGAGCCTGAATCCGCTCATGAAACGTCCGCATCCTTGCGATGCGGACGTTTTTTTGAAAAAAGGACCGGGAGACATCCCGGTCCTGTACATGCAGTTCTCGCTGGTCAGCGGCCCTCAAGCCTTCGCTTCGCCTTGCCCGCGAGTCCCGTCATCCAAGGGAACTCGGCCTCGTGCACGGCTCGGAAGCGCTCGATCTCATCCATGTCGCGCAGCGTGGCGGCGATCATGTCAAGGCCTTCCATGAGCATGGTGCGGTGTCTCGGCGCGACCTCGAAGGACCAGACGCCGTCGCCCGCACGGATTTCCTGCACGACCAGGTCGACCGTGAGCTCGACGGGCGTCGTGTCGGAGAGCGCGGCCATGATCGCCGCGGCGTCCTCGGGGCTGACGCGGCAGGCGAGGAGACCGTTGTTGAAGCAGTTCGAGTAGAAGATCTCGCCGAAGCCCGATGCGATGATGGCTCGGATGCCCATCTGCATCAGGCCCCAGACGGCGTGCTCGCGGCTCGAGCCGCAGCCGAAGTTCGGACCCGCGCAGATGATCGCGGTCTTTTCGAACCCGGGCCTGTTGAAGACGCAGTCGGCTCTGGGCGAGCCGTCGGGATTGCAGCGCATGTTGAAAAAGACGCCGCGGGCGAGCCCCGACTTGTCGATGCCGCGCAGGAACTGCTTGGGCATGATCTGGTCGGTGTCGCAGTTGTCGATCGGAAGCGGTGCGGCGACGGCCGTGAGCGAGGTCAGCTTTTCCATGTTGATGCTCCTTCTCAAAGACGGCGCCAGTCGGTGAACCTGCCCGTCACGGCCGCGGCCGCAGCCATCTGCGGGCTCACGAGGTGCGTGCGGGCGCCTCGCCCCTGACGACCCTCGAAGTTGCGGTTCGTGGTGGAGGCGCAGCGCACGCCCGCCTCCAGAATGTCGTCGTTCATGCAGAGGCAGAGCGAACAGCCGCTCTTTCGCCACTCGAAGCCCGCGTCGCGGAAGATCTGCGCGATGCCCTCCTCTTCCGCCTGGCAGCGCACCTCCATGGAACCCGGGACCACCTGTGCGCGAACGCCCGGCGCCACATGCCGCCCCCGGAGGATCCCGGCTGCGGCGCGAAGGTCCGCCAGACGCGCATTGGTGCAGGAGCCGATGAAGACGTGCTGCACGGGAACGTCTTCCATCGTCATGCCGGGCTCAAGTCCCTGATAGGCGAGCCCGCGACGGGCGGCTGCGCGCGCAATCGGATCCGCGAAGGATTCGGGTTCGGGAATCGGCTCGTCAATCGCCGTGCACTGGTCGGGACTTGTGCCCCAGGTGACCATCGGCCTGACGCTCGAAGCGTCGATCGTCACCGTGCGGTCGTAGACGGCGCCTTCGTCAGGCGCGAGCGTCCGCCAGAAGCTGCGGGCGGCCTCAAGCTCCTCTCCCGCAAGATCGGGCACATGGGCCTCGACCCACGCAGTCGTCTTCTCGTCGGGCGCGATCAGGGCGCCTCGGGCGCCCGCCTCGACCGTGAGGTTGCAGAGCGTCATGCGGCCCTCGATCGAAAGCGCATCGACCGCACTGCCCTGATACTCGACCACATGTCCGAGCGCACCGCGGGCGCTGATCGTGCGAAGCACCGTGAGCGCCAGATCCTTGGCCGTGCTGCCCTCGGGCAGCTCGCCGTCGATGCGGATCAGCATCGTCTTCGCCAGACGATAGACGAGCGTCTGCGTCGCAAGAATGTGCTCGATTTCAGAGGTTCCGATCCCGAATCCGAGGGCGCCGAGCGCCCCGTGGGTCGTGGTGTGACTGTCGCCGCAGATGACGACCATGCCGGGACGCACGAGTCCCTGCTCTGCCACCACGACGTGCTCGATGCCCTGATGCGGGTCATTCGCGCCGTAGAAGGCATCGATGCCGTTGCGGCGGCAGTTGGCCTCAAGCGTTTCGGCCTGACGCAGCGAGGCCGCGTCGGCAATGACGCGCGGCGTGACGTCCGCGCTCGGAATGATGTGGTCCACGACGCAGAGGTGCGCGTCGGGAACGGGCGCCTTCACGCCTCGCTCGACGAGGCCCGCAAACGCCTGCGGGCTCGTGTATTCGTTCGCAAAATGCAGATCGACATAGAGCAGCACGGTGTTCGCGTCGATCGCGCGCACCACGTGCTTGTCGAGAATCTTCCGGTACAGAGTTCGGGCCATCGGGACTTCTCCAAACATCATCCGCCTCAGGGCCTGAGGAGAGGCGGCTCATTTGTAGAAAATTTTACACCTAAATATAGATTTTCGTATAGGAATTGTCCCCTGCCCGATGTTGCAATCCGAATCCGCCGGCCCTCGGATTTCGAAGGCGACGTTCAGCGCACAAGCTCGTAGGGCCACTGGATGACGCCGAGGAAGTTGCGCACGTCGCGGTAGCCGCTCGCCGCCATGATCCTGCCGCCGATGTCGCTGCGTCGGCCCGAGCGGCAGTAGATGAGGACGGTCTTGTCGAGATCGGGGCATTCGGGAAGCGTGCGGCCCATGCGGATTTCGCCCAGAGGGACGTTGATGGCGCCGGGCACGTGGCCCGTGGCGAACTCCGAGGGCTCGCGCACGTCGAGGATGACGACGTCACCGTCGTCCATCATGGCTCTGGCTTCCTCGGGAGTGATGGTCGAGAAGCCTTCGGAATTGCGATCGTCCATATCGGACCTCCTGAATGTATTTTTCATAAAGAATCGGCACGCTCCGTGCGTGCCAGATGCGTGCCGATTTTAGCGCAGGCTCGGGCTGCTTCAGTCGTCGGCGCCCGCCTTCACCGCGGTCTTGGCGGCCGCGGCCTTCGCGTCGAGTGCGTCAAGATATTCGGGTGTGATGTCGCCCGTGACGTAGCGGCCGTCGAAGCACGAGCAGTCGAAGGACTCGACCGACGGGTTCATGTCGCAGAGCACCTTGTTGAGGTCCTCGACGGGCGGGTAGATCACGGCGTCGGCGCCGAGGATCTTCGCGACCTCCTCGGCGCTCTTGCCGTCGCCGCAGAGCAGTTCGGAGCGCGTCGGCATGTCGATGCCGTAGACGTTCGGGAACATGACGCGAGGGGCGGACGAGGCCACGAAGACCTTGACGGCGCCGGCCTCGCGGGCCATGCGCACGATTTCGGTCATGGTCGTGCCGCGCACGATGGAGTCGTCGACGAGCAGGACGCTCTTGCCCTCGAACTCGACGGGCATGGCGTTGAGCTTCTGGCGCACGCTCTTCTTGCGGACCGTCTGGCCGGGCATGATGAAGGTACGGCCCATGTAGCGGTTCTTGATGAAGCCTTCGCGATACGGCAGTCCGAGCACCTGGGCGAGCTGCTGGGCGCACGGGCGGGCGCTGTCGGGAATCGGCATCACGACGTCGATGTCCTTGAGGTCGACGGCCTCCCTCACGTGGTCGGCGAGGATCTCGCCCAGACGCAGGCGGGCGGCGTAGACGTTGATGCCGTCGATCGTGGAGTCGGGACGGGCGAAGTAGACGAACTCAAAGGCGCAGGGATGAAGCGAGGGCTCGTCGGCGCACTGCGAGAACGAGACGTTGCCCTCGAGGTCGATCCACATGGCCTCGCCCGGCTTAAGGTCACGCTCGGTCTTGAAGCCCAGGCCGATCATCGTCACGGACTCGGAGCTCACCATGTACTCCGTGAAGCCGTTCTCAAGCTTGTTGGAGCCCCAGCAGATCGGACGAATGCCGCAGGGATCGCGGAAGGCGAGCATGCCCTTGCCCGCGATCACGGCGACGCAGGCGTAGGAGCCGCGAACACGGCGGTGCAGCGCGCGAACCGCGTCGAAGACGGCCGTCTTCGTCAGCCGCCGGCCCTCGCTCGTGGCGCGGGAGAGCTCGGAGGCGAGCACGTTGAGAAGAACCTCGGAGTCGCTCGTCGTGTTGAGGTGGCGGCGGTCCGTGTCGTAGAGTTCGCGGCGCAGGTCGTCCGCGTTCGTCAGGTTGCCGTTGTGCGCGAACGCAATGCCGAACGGCGCGTTCACGTAGAAGGGCTGGCATTCGTCAGGCGACGTCGCGTTGCCCTGAGTCGGGTAGCGGACGTGGCCAATGCCGATGCTGCCCGTCAGGTCGCGCATGTTGCGCGTACGGAAGACGTCACGCACGAGGCCGAGCCCCTTGAAGAAGTGAAACTGAAGGCCGTCGAGTGTCGCAATGCCGGCGGCGTCCTGGCCGCGGTGTTGCAAGAGGTGAAGCGCGTCATAGACACGCTGGTTGACCGGCGTGTCGGACATCAGGCCGATAATCCCGCACATGATGCTTGTTTTTCCTTTAGCCCGTGCCGCACCAACGAGGGATCGGCGGCAGGCTGTGATTGAGGAGAGTTGAGAGAAAAAAGTCGTCTAAAAACGACCAAGGGGACCATGCATGTGCAAGGTCCCCTTGATGAAATTCGTCACAATCCCGTCACCTTCGTGCCTCTGAGCGCCCGAATCCACTCGGGCATGTAGGGCATCGACCACTCGATCACGGTCTCGGCAGGTCCGATCATGACGGACTGCTGCCACATGCGGCTTGAGCTGAGCGACTGCGACAGCCCGAAGAAGAACACGCAGGCGGCCACAACGATGATGCCGCGCACGAAGCCGAATGCCGCGCCGAGGATGCGGTCCTCGAAGGTGAGTGCAGCCACCTCGAGCATCTTGCGCAGAATGAAGCCGAAGAGCCCGACGACGAAGAGGCAGGCCACAAGAATCAGAACGGCCGCAATGATCACGCGCGGAATGTAGCCGATGCTATCGAGCGGAATGCGGTCGGCGATTTCACCCGCGAAGCTCATGCTCAGCATGAAGCCAGCCACCCAGCCGACGATCGAGAGCACTTCGCGGATGACACCGCGCATGATGCCCACCACCGTCGAAAGAACGAGCAGGGCACAGATGATCCAGTCGATTTCAGTCATCTTGAAAAAGGCTGCAGAATTGATGAAGCCGTTACTATAGCAGGAATGGGGGCGGGCGTTCGGGATATCCCGCCCCTCAGGCGTTTACGAGCCGGCGAGCGCCTAGGGATTGTTGCCGACGATGAGCTGGCCCGTGTGGCCGTCGAGCACAAGCGTACCCTGAACACCACGGGCCTCGTCGCGGGTCGCGTAGTTGCCCACGCGCACGCGCCAGAGCGTGCCCGCCTTCTGGCTCACCGAAACCTTGTAGGCCGGATAGCCCTTGGCGGAAAGCTCCCTGACGAGCTTTTCGGCATTGCGCTCGCTGCTCGTCGCGAGCACCTGAACGTAGAAGCCCTTGCCGTCCGTGGCGGAGCTCTTCTTCGCAGGCTTTTCCTCGGCCTTCTTGGGCTCGGGCCTGGCGGCGGGCGCAGGCGCGGGTTTGGCGGCCTCGGCCTTGGGCGCGGGCTCCGTCTTCACGGGCTGGCGAGCCTCGTTGGCAAGGTTGGCTCTGGAGGTGGACTGCTCCGCGGCGGCGCCGTTGGCCGTCACGTCGACGTCGCCCGAACTGCCGGGCAGGGCGTTGAGCGTCGTCCTCGCCGTTTCGGGCACGGCCGGAATCTCGGTCGAGACGGGCGGCTTGACGTCCTGCTCCCTGTCGAGCAAAAGCGGCGAGACGACGATGACGCCGAGCATCAGGGCGGCGGCACCCACGAGCCTGTAGCGGGTGCGCTGGCGCTGGACAAGGATCTCCTCGTCGGGCACGTCGTCCTCGACCTCGTCGGAAAGCGGCGCGGCCTTCCTCTTCATGAATCCGAACGCAGGCATCCTGAGACGCTTCTTCCCCGTCGGCTCCTCGTCCCCTGCGGGCGCGGCGGCCTCGGGTTCGGGCGCGGGACGCCGCGGCGCCTCGGGCGAAGGCGCACTGCCGATTTCGCCGATCACGAGACGGGTCTCGGGCGCGGCATCCGCCGCGCGGGGCGCGAGGCGCGGCTCGATCTTGGCCGCAGGCTGCGGAGCCTTCGGCTCGACGAACAGGGAGCCGCGCGGCGCAGACTCGGGAGCGGGTGCAACAGGGTCCGCAGATGCTGCGGGCGCCGCGGGAGAGTAAACGGGAGTCTGAACGGACTCCGGAACGGGCTCGGCAGCGCGTTCGGGCTCGACGAGCGGCTTTTCCTCGCCCACGACGTTGAAGGCCGGCGGATCCTCGCGGACATCCCAGGGGGAGGGCTCTCCGCCTTCGCCTCCGAGCTGAGGCTCGATGCGGGGCGCTTCGGCGGCCTGTTCGGCCGGCTTCTCTTTTTTGAACGGATTGGGAAACTGCATGGCGTGTGGCCCCTCAGGTGGTGTTGGGTCTTCCGGTCCTTCGCTGCATCAGCGAGCGATGCCTTCCCCTGCGAAGACTTCGAGCGCGGCGGTCACGGTGACGAAGGAGCCGAATACGACGATTCTAACAGCCTGTTCCGCGCCCGATTCTGCGCCGCCTGCAATTTTTACGGTGCTCTCGCGCGCGGCGGCGAGCGCCTGCGCAACGTCGGCGTGCTCGTGGATGCGGCCGGGCTCGACGCCCGCCGTAAGCATAGCTTCGTGCAGCTGTGCTGCGGTGGCGGCGCGCGGCCCCGTGAGGGAGGCGACGTGCCACTCGTCGAAGGCGTCGGCAAGAATGTGCGTCACGCCCGCCATGTCCTTGTCGGCGAGCATGCCGCAGACGGCGATCGTATGTTCGCCGGGCCTGCGGCTTCGGACGACGTTGGTGAGAAGCACCTCGGCCGCCTGCGGATTGTGACCGACGTCGATGACGGTGGGCACGGGATCGGTGGTGATGAGTTCGAAGCGGGCCGTCAGGCGGACCTGGCGCAGACCCGTGCGGATGTCGTCGAGCGTGACGGGCACGCGGTCCATCAGGGAGGCGATGACGGAGAGGACGCCGCCCGCATTGCGGTACTGGTTGACGCCGGCGAGCGCGGGCTCGGGCAGGTCCTCGAAGAGCGTCGCGCCCTGAGCGAACGTAAACGTGCCGTTCTCCTTCACCGTCACCGTCCAGTCCTCGCCCGCGAAGAGTCGCTTCGCGCCGATCTGCTCGACATGATTCCTCACCGTGGCGGGCACGTCGGCGTCGGCGCAGACGGCGGGGCAGCCCGGACGGTAGATGTGAGCCTTCTCGAGGCCGATCGCCTCGCGCGTGTTGCCGAGGAAGGCGACGTGGTCGATGCCGATCGTCGAGATGACGGCGGCGTTGGAGTCGATCGTGTTGATGGCGTCAAGACGGCCGCCGAGCCCGATCTCGAGGATCACGACGTCGAGCTCGTCCTCGCGGAAGATCCTGAGGATGGCGAGCGCCGTGTATTCGAAGTAGGAGAGCGTCATGTCGCCGCGGGCCTTCTCGACCGCGCGGAAGGCGTCCATGAGGCGTTCGTCGTCTACTTCGCGCCCGTTGACTACGCAGCGCTCGTTGAGGCGGATGAGGTGCGGCGAGGTGTGCATGCCGGTCGTGTAGCCCGCCGCGCGGTAGATGCTCTCGAGCATCGCGCAGGTCGAGCCCTTGCCGTTCGTGCCGCCCACGGTAATGACGGTTCGGGACGAGAAGTCGAGCCCCATGCGCTCGACCATGGTCTTCATGCGATCGAGTCCGAGGTCGATGGGCTTCGAGTGCAGCACTTCGATGTGCGTGAGCCACGCGTCAAGGGTCTTGGCATCAAACATGAAAGGGAATCTCCAGTCTGGAAAATGGAAAAGCCGTCCGAACGATGCGTCCTGCGCTCGTCTCGGGCGGCTCGAAAATGCGTGCGGGTCGGGAGAGCCGTGCGTCAGGCGCCCGCCACGGGCGGCCTGCGCATCAGGTGTTGCGTGAGGCAGGAGATGCGCGAGCGCATCTCGCGGCGGTCGACGATCATGTCGATCTGGCCCTTGGCAAGCAGGAACTCGGCGCGTTGGAAGCCCTCGGGGAGCTTTTCACGCACGGTCTGCTCGATGACGCGCGGGCCCGCAAAGCCCACGAGGGCCTTGGGTTCGGCGATCACGACGTCGCCCATGAAAGCGAACGAGGCGGAGACGCCGCCCATCGTCGGGTCGGTGAGCACCGAAATGAAGGGGAGCCCGGCCTTGTGCAGACGCGTGATGGCGGCCGTCGTCTTGGCCATCTGCATGAGGGAGAGAAGGCCCTCCTGCATGCGGGCGCCACCCGAAGCCGCGAAGCACACGAAGGGCGCGTGCAGGCGGATCGCCTCGTCGACGGCGCGGGAGAAGCGCTCGCCGACGACGCTGCCCATGGAGCCCGCCTGGAAGCGGAACTCAAAGGCCGTCGCGACGATCGGCTGGCTGCGCAACGTACCCGACATCGCGATGAGCGCGTCGGTTTCGCCCGAGGCCGCCTCGGCCGCGGCGATGCGCTTCGGATACGGCTTGCTGTCGACGAAGCCGAGCGGGTCCACGCTGCGCACGTTGGCGGCGATTTCGACGGCGCTCTCGGGATCAAGGAAGGCGAGAAGGCGCTGGCGGGCGCCGATGCGGTGATGGTAGCCGCACTTCGGGCAGACCTGAAGGCTGGCGCGGAGCTCTTCCGTGTAAAGCGGCTGCTCGCAGCCCGGACACTTGGTCCAGACGCCTTCGGGAATCGGACTCGGCTTGCGCTCGTTGTCGTCCTCGCGCTTGATCTTGGGGAGAATGTGCGTAATCCAGCTCATAAGCTCTTCATTTCAGGTTCGTCCGCTCCCTGCCGTGCGACGGCGGGGACGGACCGTTTCAAAACTGCGCCAATTATATCGCCCGGGAGGAATCCCAAAGGCGCGCCCCGCATCGGCTTCACGGATTAGCGGAAGGATGCTCGGGATCCTCCCAGCCGAAGGGACTCGGCCCCGCGGCGGGAATGGACGGATCCTCGTAGCCCACGCCCATCAGGTATAGGCCGTTCGGGCTGAAGGTGGGCGCGGCCGCGGCGCGGCTGCGCGCCTTGAGGACCTCCTCGACCCACTCGGGCTTCTCGCGGCCCGTGCCCACGTAGATGAGCGTGCCCACGATGTTGCGCACCATGTGCTGCAGGAAGGCATTGGCCTCGATGCGCACGCCGATGAGGCGGCCGCGGCGCTCAAGCTCGAGGCGGCGGATCGTACGCACGGGACCCGAGGCCTGGCACTCGGAGGCGCGGAAGCTCGTGAAGTCGTGCTCGCCCACGAGGCAGGCGGCACCCTCGCGCATGCGCTCGACGTCGAGCGGGCGGAAGACCCAGCCCGTCAGATCGTCGAGAATGGGAGAGCGCACGGGATCGTTGTAAATCCAGTACTCGTAGGTGCGCGAGCGTGCGGAGAAGCGCGCGTGGAAGTCGTCGTCGACGCGCCTTGCCCAGCGCACGGCGACGCCGGGCGGCAGGTACGTGTTGAGGCCGCGCACCCAGCTGCGCTCGGGGCGGTCGGCCTGCGTCTCAATGCTCACCACCTGCTGCATGGCGTGCACGCCCGTATCCGTGCGACCCGCGCACATCGTCGGCGTCTTCACCTGCAGGAAGGTCTCAAGCGCATCCTCAAGCGCCTGCTGCACGGACGGGCAGTCGGGCTGGATCTGCCAGCCGTTGAAGCCCGTGCCGCGATATTCAATGCCAAGCGCTATCTTCACTTCGGATCCGTCTGAGTCTTGATGCGTTCTTCAAGGACTTCGGCGCGATGGCGAAGCTCGTCGCCGCCGCGGCGCTTCACTTCCTGGAGAAGCTCGAGGGCCTCGTCCACGGCGCCGAGGCTCACGAAGCTCGTGGCGAGCTTGAGCTTGGCGTCAAGCGCCTTGGCAAGCGCACGTTCCTTGTCGGTTTCGGGTTCCGCGGGCTCGGGCTGTTCTGCGGGCTTCTGCTCCGCGGGAGCAGGCGTGGCAGCTGCAGGAGCGGCGGCGGGGGCGGAAGTCTGAGCGGGGGCGACCGCATCGTCAAGCTCGAGCGAGACGCCCTCGAGAACGGCGGCAGCCTGCCTGGAGGCGCCGAGCACGGGGCCCTTCTCCTCTTCGTCAAGCGGCGGCAGCTCGTCGTCATCGGGCTCGAGCCACGGCTGGTCAGCCGGGGCCCCGGTTCCTTCGGACTTCAGAGCCTTTTCGGAATTCCGGGTCTCGTTCTTCTGCGCCATGGCGTAGGCCATCGCGCCCGCGCCCATGGCGCCGGCGGTCGTGCCGTTCTTCACGGCTTCGTCAACGGTCGTGCTGACGGCCTTGAGCTGGGCTTCGGAGGTTGGCGGGACATCCTTCTGAATCTGGACGGCAACGGGCTTCTTCTCCTCGACGGGATCTTCCTCACGCTTGCGCGAGCGAAGGCCGAGGAAGGCGAGAAGCGCCAGAACGAGGGCGCCGACGCCCCAGAAGAGCAAGTTGTTCGTGCCGCCGGAGCCTGCGGCATCAGCCGGCCGGGCGGGCGCCTCGGTCTTGACGGGCTCGACCTTGGGCGCATCGGCGGCGGGCTCTGCCGGCTTGGCGGACTCGGCGGGCTTTTCAGCGGCCGCAGCTTCTGCGGCTGCAGCCTTCTCCGCGGCCTCTTCGGCGGCCTTTGCTTCGGCACGCGCCTCAGCGGCTTCGGCCTCTTCCCTGACGGCCTCGGCCTTCTCCTCCTCAAGGGCCTGCTGGCCCGCCTCGGCGACGACCTCGGGGGCCTTGCCTGCGGTGCGCTCGCGGTCCTGAGCATCGGCCACCTTCGCGGCGGCCTCGCCGGAGAGCCGTTGGGCGTCAATCAGATTCTGCGTGGGGCCGGGAATGGCCGTGTCCGCACCGTGCACTTCGTGGAAGGCGGCGACGGGATCAATGGCGAGGACCTCCTCGACCGTCGGCGGATTGAGGACGGAACGGACCTCGAGCCTGCCCGGATCGCCTTCCTTGAAGGCGGTGCGGTTGAGGTTTCGGAATGCGATGACGAGCTGCTCGAGCGTGGCGCCGCGGTAGCTCGGCCAGTAGAGCAAGGCGACGGACCAGAGGGTCATGTCCTGCTGCACGTGGAAGGCCTGCGAAGCGTCGAAACCGTTGAGCGCCACGTATTCCTTGACGACGTTGGGCGCATAGCGGCCTTTGCGGCGGATCTTCCCCTGCTTCTCGGCAGAGGCGGCGGAGACTTCCTTCTGCGGGGCGGCAGCCGTCTTCACGGCGAGCGCTGCGGCCCCGGATTCGGCCTTGGATTCGGACTTCGTCTCGGCCTTGCCCTCCTTCTTCGCCTCCTGATTGTCCTGAGCGGCCTCAGGCTCTCTGGGCACGACAAGCGGCTCGGGGGAGAGGCGGCGGGGCTCGCCCTTGACGGTGGTGCGTTCGGCCGAAGGTGTCACGACGAATGAGCCGTCCTTCGTCTGCACTTCATAGGCGCGGACGGTGACGGTGCCGCCTGCGTTCATCTCCATGAGAAGCGGGAAGCTGCCTGACTGAAGGGCCTGCTCGCCGTAGAGGCGCAGGCGCACGGTGCCGTTGCTGCCGTCGCGCGCAAGCTTGAGGTCCTGAACCTGGGAAGGCCAGTTCACGCCTTCGCGCAGGTAGGTGGCGGGAGGCGCCACGCGAACGAGTAGCGGAGAGATCGTCAGATCGAGGTCGTTGATCTCCAACAGGGCCTCAAGGGGCTCACCCGGCTTGCTTTCGACAGTCAGGTCGCCGAGCGAGACGGCCTGCGCCGAAACGGCGAAGCCGAGGATTGCAAGCGCCGTTGCGCCCGCCAGCATGCTTTTTCTGAACATCAGTCAATTCCGAACAGGCCCGCGAAGCCCGTCGGGCGTTTCGCGGAGTCATGAATAACCTGTTGATAATACCGCATGGAACCGTGCGAGCGGAAATACGCATTTTCCGCAGGGCGAGCCCGTGCGGCACCCGCTTCAGGCCTGAAAAAAGCCGCCGTGCCCGCGGGCGACGGCGGCTTCGGGAAGCCGTTTCAGGATACTCAGGCGCGCTTTCTGAAGGCGGCCCAGTACATGAGGACGAGAACGACGCCCGCGATGGTGTTGCCGACCGTGGCGGCAGAGAGGTTCTTGACGATGTTCTCGATCGTGATCACGTCGAGCGGCACGCCCTCGGGCGCGTAGCCCGAAAGCTTGAGGACGAAGGCGAGCGGCAGGAAGTACATGTTCGCCACGCAGTGCTCGAAGCCCAGCGCCACGAAGGCGGAGACGGGAAGCACGACGCCCACGGCCTTGTCGACGACGGTGCGGCCCGCATAGCCCACCCAGACGCCGAGGCACACGAGCAGGTTGCAGAGGATGCCCTTGATCATGATCGTCGTCCAGTCGGCGGAAAGCTTGCCGACGGCGATGCTCATCATGCCTTTGGCCATGGGACCCGTGTCGGCCACGTGCGCGAAGTAGACGAGCGTGACGAGCGCGAAGGCCCCGACGAAGTTGCCGAGCCAGACGCGCACCCAGTTCATGACCGCCGCGCCCCAGCTGATGCGGCCGTCGACGGCCGCACCCGCGAGCATGGTATTGCCCGTGTAGAGCTCGGCACCTGCGACGAGCACGAGGTAGAGGCCGAGCGAGAAGACGGCACCGCCCATGAACTTCTGCACTGCGAAGGGAAGCGTGGAGTCGCTCATGAAGAGCGTGCAGAAGAGCCCGCCGAGCCCGATATAGAAGCCGGCGAGTACGGTGAGGGGCAGCTGGGTGCGCAGATCCATGCTGCTTTTGGTTACCCCGAGGCCGAGCACCTTTTCGGTGATTTCCTTCGGGGTGAGTGCGTCGGGACGCAGTGCGCTGTTGTCGGTCATGGGAAGCTCCGGAATGTTTGAATAACTGTGGGCGAGGCCCGTTTGGAAAGCGTCCTCGGACGAGGCGTCGTTTTCCAAACCGGCCGCAGCTTCTGGCTCGGAGGAGCCTGACCTGAAACGGCGGAATCAAAGGAACGGACATTGTATTGAAGTTTTCGCGCCCCTTCGGGCGACTACTTCCAATTTTCGCCGAAAGATGTATTCACTTTTTTCCGCGCCCGTCTTCCGAAAACGACGAAGGCTTCGAGAGCGCCTGTTTCCTGGGCTCTCGAAGCCTTCTGCGTGATGCGTTTCGGACGAATCAGCTCGTCTGAACCTCGTCTTCGGGCGTGCCCACGAGGTCGTACTCCTCGCTGCCCGTGATGCGGACCTTCACGAAGTCGCCCGGCTTGTAGGGCGTGAGGGTCTCGACATAGCACTTGCCGTCGATCTCGGGAGAGTCGGCCTTCGTGCGACCGATGGCAAGACCTGCCTCGTCGTCGTACTCGTCGATGATGACCTCCTCGACGGTGCCGATCTTGGCGCGGAGCTTCTCGGCCGAGATCTCGGCCTGAACCTCCATGAAGCGGTTGCGGCGCTCCTCGCGAACCTCGTCGGGCAGCGCACCGGGGAGCCGGTTGGCCTGGGCGCCCTCGACGGGCGAGTAGGCGAAGCAGCCCACGCGGTCAAGCCTGGCCTCGCGCAGGAAGTCGAGCAGGTACTCGAACTCCTCTTCGGTCTCGCCGGGGAAGCCCGCGATGAAGGTCGAGCGGATCGTGATGTCGGGGCAGACCGCGCGCCAGGCGGCGATGCGCTCGAGGTTCTTCTCGGCGCTCGCGGGGCGCTTCATGGCTTTGAGCACGCGCGGGTGCGCATGCTGGAACGGCACGTCGAGATACGGCAGGATCAGGCCCTCGGCCATGAGCGGCACGATCTCGTCGACGGACGGATACGGATAGACGTAGTGCAGGCGCGTCCAGACGCCGAGCTCGCCCAGACCCCTGCAGAGGTCGAGCAGATGCGTGCGCAGCGGCGGGTTGGCGCGCAGGTCGAGCGCATAGCGGCGGTCGACGCCGTAGGCGGCCGTGTCCTGGCTGATGACGAGGAGCTCCTTGACGCCCGCGTCGACGAGGTTGCGGGCCTCGCGGATCACTTCGCCCGCAGGACGGCTCACGAGGCCGCCGCGCAGATTCGGAATGACGCAGAACGTGCAGTGGTGATTGCACCCCTCGCTGATCTTGAGATAGGCGTAGTGCTTGGGCGTGAGGCGCACGCCGCAGGCGGGCACCAGATCGCCCCAGGGCTCGTGGGGACGCGGCAGATGGGTCTCGACCATCGCGATGACGTCGTCGACGGAGTCGGGGCCCGTGACGCCGAGCACCTTCGGGCAGTGGTTCAACACGTAGTTGCTGCCGTCGGCCTCCTTGCGGCCGCCGAGGCAGCCGCAGACGATGACGCGGCCGTTTTCGGCGAGCGCCTCGGTGATGGCGTCAAGGCTTTCCCTGACGGCCTCGTTGACGAAGCCGCAGGTGTTGACGATCACGATGTCGGCGTCGTGGTAGCTCGTGCCGATGCGGTAGCCTCGGGCGCGGAGCTCGGTGACGATCCGCTCCGTATCGACGAGGGCCTTGGGGCAGCCGAGGGAAACGAAGCCGACGACGGGAATCTTGTGGGACATGGGAGTCTGAACCTGTAAAAGCGGTTGTTCGGCGGGACCGGGAGATCAGGCCTCTTCGGGCTTGATCCAGATCATCGCGGCGTGGCGGCCGGACTTCTCGCCGTCACGGCGGAAGCTGTAGAAGCGGCGCGGATGCGAATAGGTGGAGAGGCCGCAGTCGAAGACGTCGTCCTCGGAGACGCCCTCGGCGGCGAGCGCCATTTTTGCGAGCAAGGCGAGGTCGCACATCAGGCGGTCGCCTTCGCCCTGCGTGAAGGCGCGGTCGGCTTCGGGGAGACCGGCGAGCATCGCCTCGCGAACGTCCGGGCCGACCTCGAAGGCCTCGGGACCAATGCGCGGGGCGAGCCAGGCGACGAAACCCGTGCTTTCGGGGGCGCGTTCGCGCATGACGCGGATCGTCTTCCCGATGATGCCGGCGGCAAGGCTCTTCCAGCCCGCATGGACGGCGGCGACGACCGTGCCCTCACGGTTGGCGAGGAGCACGGGCAGGCAGTCGGCGGTCATGATCGTGCAGACGACGCCCGGCTTCGTGGAGACGGAGGCATCGGCCTCGGGTTCGCCTTCGGCCGTGTCGGCGTCGACGACCTCGGTGCCGTGCACCTGCCTGAGCCACACGGGATCGGACGGCACGAGCTGCGCGACGATGGAGCGGTTCATGCGCACACAGGCGCCGAAGTCGCCCGTATGCGGGGCGACGTTGAGGCCCATGATGCCTTCGGCGTTGCCGTAGGCGCCGCTCGAGACGCCGCCGTCGCGGCACGTGAAGAGCGCGTCGACCGAAGCCGGGGCGCGGTCCTTCCAGGCGGGCTGCAGAATGTCGAGTCCGGGTTTCGTCAGTTCCATGACCTTCCTCCTATATCTTGTGGTGCCTGCTTCAGAGGCGTTCGTTCTCAAAGACCCTGACCGGGACGTTCCAGGGGCCGAAGCCGAGTTCGTCCATCAGGTCGATCATGTCGTCCTCGGGCGGCACGAACCACTCCATGTACTCGCCCGTGACCGGATGGTCGAGGCCGAGGCGGGAGGCATGCAGCGCCTGGCGGTGGAAGTCGAGCTCGTTCTCGACCTTGACCGTGAGGCCGGGCGCGCGGCCGCGGTAGACCTGGTCGCCGATGAGCGGCAGATCCTCGCTCGTGAGGTGGACGCGGATCTGGTGCGTGCGGCCCGTGTCGAGGCGGCAGGCGACCCAGGAGACGGGCAGGCCCTCGATGGAGCTCCAGCCCACGCAGCGGGCACGAGTGCGTGCCGGCTTGGCGCGCACGCCCGTGCTGCCGGGGAAGCACTTGAAGCGGGTGCGGCTGCGCGGATCGCGGCCGATCGGCGTCTCGACGACGAAGTCGGGCGCGGCGGAGCCGAGCGTGAAGGCCCAGTACTCGCGCTTGACGGTGCGCTCCTGAAGCTGGCGCACGAGGTTCGTCTGGGCGGCAAGCGTGCGGGCGACAACCATGAGGCCGGTCGTGTCGCGGTCGAGGCGGTGGACGATGCCCGCACGGGGCACCTCGCGGAGCTCGGGATAGCGCCACAGCAGGCCGTTGAGCAGCGTGCCGCAGGGGTTGCCCGCGCCCGGATGCACGACGAGACCGGCGGGCTTGTTGACGACGACGATCGCATCGTCCTCGTAGACCACGTCGAACTCCACGTCCTCCTCGGGCGTGAAGGCGAGCGCCTCGTCAAGATGGGGCTCCTCGAGCAGCGAGATCTCGTCGCCCTCGGTGACCTTCTGGCGCACCTTCTGGACGACCTCGCCGTTCACCTCGACGCTTCCCTCCTCGATGAGCTTCTGCAGACGAGCTCGGGAAACATCGGGCATCAGGGTGGCGAGAACCTTGTCAAGGCGTTCTCCCCAGAACCCTTCCACCGTGAAACTTGGTAAAGTGTCATCATCGGCGCCGTTCCCGGCATCGGGGAGGTCGTTATAATCCGAAAGTTCAGAATTTTCGCAACTGCTTGTCATGAATTTCAAGTTTCCTAATAAGCGCCTCGCCGCGAGGCTGATGGCCGTGACGGCCATCACGCTGGCGACCGCCTCCTGCTCCTGGCTCGAATCCCTCGACAAGGATCCGACGGCGGACTGGTCGGCCGACAAATTGTATACCGAGGCCCGAGCCGCTCTTGAAGAGAGCAACTGGACCGATGCAAAAGACTATTACACCAAGCTCGAGGCTCGCTATCCGTTTGGAACCTATGCACAGCAGGCCCAGATCGAGCTGATCTACGCGAACTGGAAGGACGGCGACGCCGCCCAGGCCGTTCAGGGTGCGGACCGCTTCCTGCAGGCCTATCCGAACCACGCCAACAGCGACTACGTCATGTACCTGAAGGCGCTTGCGACCCTCAATGAAAACGACGGCTGGTTCGCGAAGCTCGCCGCGCAGGACCTTGCCGAGCGCGACGCCAATGCCGCCCAAGAAGCCTTCGACATCCTCAAGGAGCTCGCCCTGCGCTTCCCCGACAGCCGCTACGCGCCCGAAGCGCGCCGCCGCATGCACCAGCTCGTGCTGGCTCAGGCAAAGCATGAACTTGGAGTTGCAGAATACTACTACGTTCGACACGCTTATGTCGCGGCCATCCAGCACGCGCAGCGAGTCGTGAGCGAATTCCAGAACACGCCCATGCGCGACGACGCTCTTGAGATCATCGCGAACTCCTACGACAAGCTTGAAATGCACGACCTCGCCGCCGACACGCGCAGGGTCCTCGAGCTCAACAAGGGCAAGACCGTCAAGGTCCGCCGCTGAGTCGGGCTCTGATTTCCGCTCGCAAAGAGGAGGCTTCCTGAAGGAGGTCTCCTTTTTTTTGTTTACCACCCTCCTTTTCTTGATCAGGATCAAGTCAAGGACAACCTCCTCGAAAAATCCCGCAAACGATATTGAGAACCATTCTCAATTCAGGCACAATACATTCAACGACAGCGAAACGCCGCCGCCTCCATCCAAGGACAACGGGGGTCGTCCGGAGCGGACGGCGAGGAAAGGAACCAAGCGCCTTCCCGCAAAGCGGGGCAATCTCCACCCGCACGCTGTTGGGGGTCTGAGAAGGGCCGGATGCGTGCAACGCGCATCCGGCCCTGTTTTTATCCTGCTCTCGTGCAGAAGGCACCCTGCTGTGAGCGCCCTGCTGCGGGCGTCCTACTTTGAGAGCCTTGCGGCCACCTCGGCGCCGCGCTTCATGCTCACAGGCGCGAGCGCCAGAAGGGAGAGCACGAAGAAGAGGCCCGTGAAAAGGATGGCCATCCTGTGTTCGTTGCCGGTGATCCAGGTGATGGCGCCGTAGGAGAGCGGACCGACGATGGCAGCAAGCCACAGCGCCATGTTCCAGAAACTATAGAACTCGGCCAGGCGCGAGCTCGGCGCGAAGACCGCGACCATGGCTCGGCCTGCGGACTGGGACGAGCCCATGGCGAGGCCCGCGAGATTGGCGGCGACCCAGAACTGCCAGCGCTCGGTCGAGAAGGCGGCGACGGCGATCATCGCGATCCAGACGCAGAGCGTGCCCGCGAGTGCGAGCTTGTGGCCGATGCGGTCCTGCACGTAGCCGAAGGCGAAGGCGCCGACGGCGGCCGTGATGTTCACGAGGAAGACCATGAGGAGCGTGTCCTCGGTCTTGAACCCCATGACGGCGGCGGCATAGACGGCCGAGAGCGTGATGACGACGGAGACGCCGCACTGATAGAGGAACCCGCAGACGGAAAGCCAGGCGAAGTCGCGGAAGTCGCCGAGCGAGCCGAGCGTGCGGCGCAGCTCCGCAAAGCTCTCCGAGGCGGCGCTCCTGACGGCCTCGCGGTCCGCGGCGTCAAGACGCGGCACGCTCCTCTCCTTGAGGAAGAGGAAGATCGGAAGCGCGGCGGCCGCGAAGACGAAGGCCGTCACGGCCATCGTGCCCGCCACGGTCTGGTCCATCCCGTAGCCGAGCTTCTCGCCGCCGAGCACCACGCCCAGACAGAGGCCGAGCGTAAGGATGCCGCCGCAGTAGCCGAAGCTCCAGCCCCAGCCCGAAACCTTGCCCACGGCGTCCTCACGGGCGAGCTCGGGCAGGAAGGCCGAGTTGAGGGACTCGCCCACGTTGTAGGCGACGTTGCTCACGATGATCATGAGGGAGGCCCAGACGATCGTGCCCGGTCCCGCGAACATGAGGCCGAGCGTGCCGCCCACGGCCATGAAGGTCGCGACGGCGAGCCAGCGCTTCTTCGTGGCGGTCGCGTCGGCCACCGTGCCGATGACGGGCATCAGCAGCATGCTCACCGCATTGCTCACCGCGATGACGACGGTCCAGAGGAACGTCGCCGAGGGGGCGTCGCCCGCCACCACGCTCACGAAGTAGGCGTTGAAGACGGCCGTGAGCACCACGGTCGTGTAGCCCGAATTGGCAAAGTCGAATGCGGCCCAGGACCAGACCTCGCGCATCGCGACGCCGTCCTTGAGAGCGGACCGGGAGAAAAACGGCATGTGGTTCTCCTCCTTATCGCGCAGTTCGTCCGCGCATGACCAGCATGTTGAGATGCGCCATCACGCTTCGCGCAAGGCTTCTGACGGCGTAACCGCCCTCGAGCACGCTCACGAGACGCCCCTCGCAGAGGACGTCGGCCGCATCGAGCAGCCTGCGCGTGATGCGCGCGTAGTCGAGCTCCTTCACCTTGAGCTGTGCCATCTGCTCCTCGACGTGGGCGTCGAAGCCCGCCGAGACGAAGATGATGTCGGGCCTGAAGGCCTCGAGCTGCGGCAGCCAGACGTTCTCGAGGATGTCGGTGAAGACCGCGCCGTCGGCGCCTGCGGCAACGGGACTGACGACGACGTTCTTGGGCGTGGGCTCCATCATGCGGTGCGGATAGAGCGGCCACTGGAAAAGCGACATGAAGCGGATGTCGGGATGGTTCGCGACGATCTCCTCGGTGCCGTCTCCGTGGTGCGCGTCAAAGTCGACGATCGCGACGCGTCTCGCGCCGTGGCGGCGCATCGCCCAGTAGGCGCCGATCGCCACGTTGTTGAGGTAGCAGAAGCCGCGAGCCTCGGCGCGCGCCGCATGGTGTCCCGGCGGGCGCACGCCGCAGAAGGCGTTCTTGATGCGGCCCGCATAGAGCTCGTCGACCGCCTCGACCACCGCGCCCGCACTCTTCATTGCGGCGTCGAAGGTGTCGGGACCGACGCGCGTGTCGGGCGCGTCGAAGGTCGCAAGCGCGGCGGGATCGCCCGCCGAAGCGGCCTCGAGGCGCCTGACGTACTCGAGGTCGTGCGCGAGGATCACGGACTCGATCGGCGCGGGCTTCGCATAGTGAACCCTGACGAGGGCGTCCATCCCGAGGGCGAGCATGTTGCGCTCGATGACGTCGAGCCTCTCGGGGCGCTCGGGGGCCTCGGGAAGCGGGTTGGGCACGGCGATGCGGTCGTGCGTGAAGTAGCCCGTGAGCGGGCGAACGTCCGTTTGATTGATCATCTGCAATGGCCTGTTCTTGTTATTGGCGGCGTTCATGCGGGCTGCCCGCCCGCGCAGTCCGCGCGGGCCTGCGGGAGGCGCCCCATGACGGAAAGCGTACCACAGGCGGCCCACCCGAAAAAGAGACCGCTCGGGAACGGGCCCCGCAGCTTCGACGCCTCCGAGGCGCACTGCACGTGCGACGCCTCTCCCGCAGGCATCCCGCCGTCAATTTGTGCCATCCTGAAACACGGCCCCGCGCCGGTGAGGCCCGTCGGGCGAGCCTTGCTACAATGCCTCAGGTCACCCATCCACCGCACAACCTTCATGACGACACGATCCCGACTCCGCATGACGATCTACGCGACCGCCTGCGCCGCCTGCATGGCGGCCTGCGCCTGCGCGCTCGCCGCGGATGCGCCCGCCAATACGGCGAAGGCGCCCCAGTCGACCGTCTCGCCCTCCGCATCCTGCTATCTCGCCCGGCCCGACGTCGTCGAATTTCTGGGCCAGATCTCGGAAAAGCACGGAATTCCGCTCGAGTGGCTCAAGGACGAGGTGGCCGTCGCCCGCTACTCGGAAACGGCCGAGCGCCTGATGACGCCCAAGCCCGGCATCAGAAAGCCCGGCTCCGACGTCGTCAAGTCGCCCTTCAGGAACTACCTCGCCTACGCACGCGGCTTCCTCACGCAGGAACGCATCCTGCGCGGGCGCGAGTTCATCGAGCGCAACGCCGCCATCTTCGACGAAATTGAAATGAAGAGCGGCGTCTCCCGCTACGTCATCACCGCCGTCATCGGCGTCGAGACCTTCTACGGCCGCAACATGGGCCGCTACCGCGTGCTCGACAGCCTGATGACGCTCTCCTTCGACTACACGCGCCGCGCCGCCTTCTTCAAGGAGGAGCTCGCGCACTTCCTCGAGTTCTGCTGGCGTCAGGAAGTCCAGCCCGTCACCGTGCTCGGTAGCTTCGCGGGCGCCATCGGCTACGGCCAGTTCATGCCGAGCTCGCTCGACCGCTGGGGCGCCGACGGCGACAAGGACGGCAGGATCGACATGGTCGAGAGCGAGCCCGACGCCATCGCCTCCGTCGCCAGATTCCTCACGGCCCACGGCTGGGTCGCGGGCCGCGGACTCCTCTACCCCGTCAGGGCCGACGCCGAGATCTTCGACGCGACGGGCTCGGGCGGCATCGCCGCACACGCCACCGTCGAGGGACTGCGCAAGGCGGGCGTCGACACGGGAGAGCACTTCCCGCTCCTCGACGACGAGCCCGTCCTGCTCGTCGACCTGCCGCAGCTCGACGAAAAGGGCCGGCGCACCACGAAGTGGTACATCGGCACCCGCAACTTCTCCTCGGTCCTGCGCTACAACCGCAGCTACTTCTATGCGGCCGCCGTCGCCATGCTCGCCAACCGCATCGCGGGCATCGACGAGCCCTGACGCCTCCTGCGCGCACCCGCTCGCGCCCGAGGCGAAGCATTTGCTATATTTCCCTCGATGATTTTTTCCATCTCCTTTCCGGAGGCCCTTCATGTCTTTTGTCTTTGCCCCGCCCCAGCAGGCCGTCGTGCCCGTTCAGGACGAAACCTACTCCTACTTCCCGATCCGCCGCGTCTTCGGCATCGCCAGGAACTACGCCGAACCGGGCGCCGCGACGAAAGACACGCCCTTCTACTTCATGAAGGACTGCTACACGGTGGTCCCCGTGGCCGACGGCGAATGCGCCCGAATCCCGATGCCGCCGCAGAGTCAGGTGCTCAAGCACGAGATCGAGCTCGTCGCCTGCCTCGGCAAGGGCGGCCGCAACCTCACGCTCGAACAGGCGGCCGAGGCCGTCTGGGGCTGGTGCGTCGGCATCGACTTCACGCTCGGTGACCAGAAGCTGCCGTCGGGCGCCACCGACTTCGCGCGCGCCAAGTCCTTCGAGCGCGCCGCGCCCGTGAGCCACGTGCGCCCCGCCTACCGCTGCCCGATGCCCGCCCCCGCCGACCTCTGGCTCTACGTCAACAACCAGAAGCGACAGGGCGGCTGCACGTCCAACCTGATCGTCCAGCCCCTTGAGACGATCGTCGAGCTCTCCAGATTCTGGGAGCTCCAGCCCGGCGACATGATCTTCACGGGCACCTGCGGCGGCGCCGACAAAGTGTTCCCGGGCGACCACCTTGAGGGCGGCGTCAACGGCGTCGGCTCCATCAAGGTCGACATCATCTGACGCCGAAACGGAAACGTTCACTTACGTTTGGGTGGCGCGTCCGCGGACGCGCCACCCTTTTGCGTCATGGATCAAGCAGTCAAAAGTTGCTAAGATCATGGATTGACCGCGAGACGCCCTGAGAAACGGGCGTTCCGCTTCAAAAAAGGAACCGCCGCCACGGCCTTCGCGCCGTTGCGCAGACGCAGGGAGTGCCACGTCCCCGCGTCATTCAACGAACCGAACGAATCACAAAAGAGATGAGCAACAACAACGCCTACCATCGCGAAAGCCTGGCCTCGATCAGCCAGCGCCGCCTCAGCACGGTCAAAAGCAAGAGCATCTACGTTCTTCCGAACGCATTCACCGCTGCCGCGCTCTTCTCAGCCTTCTACGGCATCATCGCCGCCATGAACGGCGACTTCTACGCCGCCGCGATCGCGGTCTTCTTCTCCATGCTCTTCGACGGCATGGACGGCCGCGTCGCCCGACTCACGCACACCCAGTCCGAATTCGGCGTCCAGATGGACTCCCTCGCCGACGCCGTCAGCTTCGGCGTCGCCCCCGGCCTCATCGTCTACGAATACACCCTCAAGGGGCTCGGCAAGCTCGGCTGGGCCATCGCCTTCATCTACTGCCTGTGCGCCATTCTCCGCCTCGCCCGCTTCAACTGCAACGTGGGCGTCGTGAGCAAGAACTACTTCCAGGGCCTTCCCTCTCCGGCCGCCGCCGCGCTCGTCTGCGGCTTCGTCTGGCTCGGCGTCGAGGGCAAGCTCCCCGAATGGCTCCTGCCGTACCAGAGTGAAATCGCCGCCGTCGTCACGCTCTACGCCGGCCTCACGATGGTCTCCAACGCGCCCTTCTTCTCCGGCAAGAGCTACGCCGTCGTGCGCACGATCCCGTTCTGGTTCGTCGTGGTGTTCGCGCTTCTCTTCATCGTGATCTCGAGCAACACCTCGCTCTCCGTCTTCGTCCTCTTCTGCATCTACGCCCTCTCGGGCTTCGCCTACGGCTTCTACTGCTGGTGGACCGGCCGTCCGAACCCGATCCAGGCCGACATCGCCGCCGCACTCGCGGCCGAGGCCGAGGAGCACGAGGACACGCAGCACTGACCTCGGACACTCACCCGAACCCATCCAAACGCCGTCGCCCCGAAAACGACGGCGTTTTTCATGCCCGTCATCCGTCTTTCTACGCAATGGTTTTCGCCTATAAGCGACACTTTTCATAGTCGTTAACGGCAATTGGACTCAACGGAAACTTTTTCTAGACTCTTCCGTCGAGATGCGGCGGACACGCAGGGCGCAGACCACAGAGACGCCCCGCCCCCGACCACCCGCATCCGAAATGAGGAGAATCAAGATGAAATTTGTTCCCAGCCTTCTGGCCGCGAGCATCTGCTCGGCCGTCTTTGCGGCCTCCGCCGCCGTTCCGGTCGTCACCGACACGATCGCGAAGAACGCCGAACTCATGAACGCCGACCCGGCCATGCAGGCCCTGCTGAAGGAGGCCACGAGCGAGGAGGCCCAGAAGTGGCGCTTCAACACGCTGCTCGAACTCGCCCGCATCGCCTCCCCGTCGCGCTTTGAAATGCGCCGCCAGGCCGAGATCACCCGCCGCCTCGTCGAGGAGTGGGGCTTTGCACCCGAGGACGTCCTGACGCGTCCCGACGGCTTTCTGAAGGGCGCAGGCGTTCAGACCGTCGACGGCAAGCCCGTCTACAACGTCTGCGTGCGCATTCCCGGCACCTACGGCGCCCGTCCCGACGCCGTCTCCTACAAGGGGCAGCTCCCGAAGGTCGTCCTTGAAGGCCACATCGACACCGTGAACCCGGGCGTCCTGCCGCCGGCCGAAACCCCGTACGAAGCCGTCAAGCTCCAGAAAGTGAGCGACCCGATCGTCAAGACGCGCGAGGAACTCAAGGCGCTCGCCCTTGAAGTCCGCTTCGACAAGAACGGCAAGGTGATCGAGGACGAGGTCTGGAAGAAGGCCTACCACCGCTTCAACGACCTCGAGGAAGCCAAGAAGAAGGGCGGCTACCGCATCTACGTGCCGGGCTTCGAGGACGCCATGATCAACACGGTCGCCGTCATGCAGACCGCCAAGCTCATGAAGAAGCACAACATCCGTCCGGTCTACGACATCTGGGTCTGCGGCACGACGGGTGAGGAAGGCAAGGGCAACCTCTGCGGCATGAAGCAGCTCTACGGCTACAGCCAGGAAGCCGGCAAGGGCAACAACGCCCTCAACATCGTCGCCAACTTCGGCGCCGACAGCACGATGCCGGGCGACGCCATCGTCAACTACATCGGCTCCTACCGCTTCGAAATCAAGTACACGGAACCCGCCGGCTGGAAGGCTGGCGAAGCACGTCCGTCCGCCGCCATGGCCATGAGCCGCGCGATCGCCTCGATCTCCGACCTCAAGACCGCCTGGGACCTCGACAAGAAGGCTGAAAAGACGACCTACACCGTCGGCGTGGCCTCGTGCGACGATCCCGCCAAGAGCCGCTCCACCAACTGCACGCTGATGGTCGACATGCGCAGCCCGACGCAGGCTCCGCTCTCCGCCATCCGCGCCCAGATTGAGCCTGAATTCAAGAAGGCCATGGATGCCGAAAACGCCAAGTACGGTCTCAAGACCGGCGACAAGAACGCCGTCTCGATGGAACTCGTCTGGTTCGGCGACCGTCCCGCCTATCAGCGTCCGCACTACAACGACATCGCCATGCAGGCCTACTGGCAGGCCTCCAAGACCGCGGACATCGACGTCGTGAAGGCCGTTCCTGAAGAAGCCGCCTCGCTCAACGACAACGTGCCCGCCGCAGTCGGCGTGCCCACCGTCAACGTCAACCTCGGCACCGTCGCCGGTGGCGGCGGCGGTCACACTTGGTACGAATGGGGCGTCCCGGGCAACGGCGTCGATGAAGGCAAGCGTCTCTACCGCTTCCTCATGATGGGCCTGCTCGCCTCGGGCTACAACATGACCGACGGCAAGGTGCTCGAACCGGGCGTCGGCCCGATGGGCAACCGCACCACCGAAGAAATGTTCAAGTAAGAGGAGCGTCATCATGAAGAACATCCGCAAAATCCTTCGTCCCGCCGCCGCTCTTCTTCTGAGCCTCGCGGCCGCCGGCGCCATGGCCGGCTCCCAGTCCGTCTCAGTCTCGATCATCGGCCCGGGCGGCCACTCCAACGGCGACTACGGCAACGTCAACGCCGTGCATGCCGCCGCCCGCAGCATCATGCTGATCGAGAAGTCCGTTCCCGACGCCGTCGTCACGGCCGTCACGGGCGGCAACTCCGTCAACTCGATCGCAGCCTACGCCAACTTCCGCGTCCTTCTTGAAGGCGACGACGCCGCCCTCAAGGCCAAGGCCGACAAGGTGAAGGCCGCCGTCGAGGAAGGCTGCAAGGCTGAAAACGCCTTCCGCGGCGTCAAGACCGGCGAAGTCCGCGACGGTCTCGCCGCCGACATCCGCTGGACGATCAAGTAACTCCTCAACTTGCGAGTCCCCAGCCCCTGCCCGAGCCCTTCACAAGGCTCCGGCAGGGGCGTTTTGTTTTCCGTCATCCGAAACCCGTCCATAGGCGTTAACCGCAATTGAAACGTCGCCTTCAGGCTACCTACACTCGACTTGTTCGCCGGATGACCTGCGGCGCCCGGACCGGCGCCGCCTCCCTTCGGCCCTCCGGCCTTCAAGAGGAGAAAAACCTTGAACACGTTCGTTCCCACAGCTCTCGCGGCCGCCCTCTGCTCGGCCGTCTTCGCAGCCTCCGCAGCCGTTCCCGTCATCACCGACGGCGTCTCCAGGGGCGCAGCCCTCATTCACGCCGATCCCGCCATGCAGGCGCTTCTGGCCGAAGCCACGAGCGAAGAGGCCCAGAAGTGGCGCTTCAACACACTGCTCGAACTCGCCCGCATCGCCTCCCCGTCGCGCTTTGAAATGCGCCGCCAGGCCGAGATCACCCGCCGCCTCGTCGAGGAGTGGGGCTTTGCACCCGAGGACGTCCTGACGCGTCCCGACGGCTTTCTGAAGGGCGCAGGCGTTCAGACCGTCGACGGCAAGCCCGTCTACAACGTCTGCGTGCGCATTCCCGGCACCTACGGCGCCCGTCCCGACGCCGTCTCCTACAAGGGCCAGCTCCCGAAGGTCGTCCTTGAAGGCCACATCGACACCGTGAATCCGGCCGTCCTTCCGCCCGCCGAAACCCCGTACGAAGCCGTGAAGCTCCAGAAGGTGAACGAACCGATCGTCAAGACCCGCGACGAACTCAAGGCGCTCCCGCTTGAAGTGCACTTCGACAAGAACGGCAAGGTCATTGAGGACGAAATCTGGCAGAAGGCCTACAAGCGCTATCAGAACATCGAGGACGCCCGGAAGAAGGACGGCTACCGCATCTACGTGCCCGGCTACAACGACGCCATGATCAACACGGTCGCCGTCATGCAGGTCGCCAAGCTCATGAAGAAGCACAACATCCGTCCCGTCTACGACATCTGGGTCTGCGGCACCACGGGCGAGGAAGGCAAGGGCAACCTCTGCGGCATGAAGCAGCTCTACGGCTACAATCAGGACGTCGGCAAGGGCAACAACGCCCTCAACATCGTCGCCAACTTCGGCGCCGACAGCACGAAGCCGGGTTCCGCCATCGTCAACTACCTCGGCTCCTACCGCTTCGAAATCAAGTACGTCGAGCCCGAAGGTTGGAAGCCGGGCGACAAGCGTCCGTCCGCCGCCATGGCCATGAGCCGTGCGGTCGCCGCCATCTCGGGCCTCAAGACGCCGTGGGACGCCGACAAGTCCGCCGAGCGCACGACCTACACGGTCGGCGTCGCCAAGTGCGAGGGTCCGAAGGAGCGCTCCACGGCCTGCACGCTGATGGTCGACATGCGCAGTCCGACGCAAGGTCCGCTCTCCGCCATCCGCGCCCGAATCGAGCCTGAATTCAAGAAGGCCATGGATGCCGAAAACGCCAAGTACGGTCTCAAGGCCGGCGACAAGAATGCCGTCTCAATGGAACTCGTCTGGTTCGGCGACCGTCCCGCCTACCAGCGTCCGCACTACAACGACATCGCCATGCAGGCGCTCTGGCAGGCCTCGAAGACTGCAGGCATCGACGTCATCGACAAGGTTCCCGAACGCGCGGCCTCGCTCAATGACAACGTCCCCGCCGCAGTCGGCGTGCCGACCGTCAACACCAACGTCGGCACGAACGCCGGCGGTGGCGGCGGCCACACCTGGTACGAATGGGGCATCCCGGGCAACGGCGTCGATGAAGGCAAGCGCGTCTACCGCTTCCTCATGATGGGTCTGCTCGCCTCGGGCTACAACCTCGCCGACGGTTCGGTCGTCGAGCCCAACGTCGGTCCGATGGGCAACCGAACCACTGAAGAAATGTTCAAGTAAGGAGGCGCCGACATGCTCAACATCCGTACGCTCATTCGTCCCGCAGCGGCGCTTCTGCTCGCCGCATCGGCCGCCTGCGCCATGGCCGCAGGCCAGACGCTCGCCGTCTCGATCATCGGTCCCGGCGGCCACTCCAACGGCAACTACGGCAACGTCAACGCCGTGCACGCCGCCGCCCGCAGCATCATGCTGATCGAGAAGGCCGTCCCCGACGCCGTCGTCTCCGACATCCAGGGCGGCAACTCGGTCAACTCCATCGCCGCGTCCGCCGACTTCATCGTCACGATCATGGGTGACGAAGCCTCGCTCAAGGCTCAGGCCGACAAGGTGAAGGCCGCCGTCGAGGAAGGCTGCAAGGCCGAAAACGCCTTCCGCGGCGTCAAGGCAGGCGAGGTCCGCAACGGCGTCGCCTCCGACATCCGCTGGTCCGTGAAGTAATCATCCGTCACCTCCCGCCCCTCGGGCCCGCCTCGAAAGAGACGGGCCCGATTCCTGAGAATTCTCAACTACGTGAACAGTCTGAGCAAGCGTTTCGCATCAATCTGAACGGCGAATCCGGCGGCAGCAACCCTGGTACACACACAGGTGTTCGCGGGCCTTGTCATTCATGTCTGCGGTCTCGGAAATCAGCCGCCGTAGGGCTTCCACTCGCCGCCGTTCTGGCGGAAGTATTCGCGGCCCTGATATTCAAGCGTCTGAACGGTGCCGTTCTCGCTCACGGGGTTGGTCTGCGGCAGATCATGGACGAGCTGCTCGAGCGGAACCGTGCCGCCGTCCTTGGAAAAGTAGTCGGTCTCGAGCGTCTTGCCGATGAGCGACGTGAGCGCCAGATAGCTCGTGTTGCCCGTCACGTGGATGGGCTCGTTGGGCATGCCCTTGAGGCCCACGAACTTGACCATGACCGGAACGCGCGAAATGCGCATGGTCGGGATGTCGCGCAGGCGCGGGACCTGGATCTTGTCGCCCCTCACGGCAGCGCCGTGTTCGGGCACGATCACGACCATCGTCTTGCGGCCGGAGCGTTCAAGCTCGCGCAGGAAGGTGCGGATGTTGTCGAACATCTCCTGAGCACGCGGCTTGAAGGGCTCGGCGCGGCCGCGGCCGGGCAGGCGGTTGCCGTCGTGGAGCGCGATGAAGTTGATGAGCGTAGCCGTGCGGCCCGCCTTCGACTTCACCTGCGTGCGCTGCCAGTGGCGCAGCACGGCCAGGCTGTCGGCGATTTCCTCGTCGTCAAAGCCCATGTAGCGCGTCGGGTACTTCGCGTTGTCAAGCGTGGCGGTGACGCCCGCCTTGTCGCGCATCGACTGCAGGAAGTTGTCGTACTCGCCCGAGTGGTCCATCAGCAGGCGCTGCGAATAGCCGAGCGTGCCGAGCCTCGTCATGATCTCGCACTCGGGACGGCGCTCGCCGTAGAGCTCGCTGTGGGACGGCTGCCCGCAGGCGCCGTTGAGCAGGCGCAGCAGGGCCGGGCCCGAATAGGCCGTCGCCGCGTTGAACGAGTCGAAGCGGATGTTGAACTCCTTGAAGAGCGGATGCTGGTCAAGCTGCGAGACGGCGAGGTCGTCGTTCGAGACCGAGCAGATGCTCAGGAGCAGGATGTCGAACGGCGTGTCCTTCTCGGAAAGGCCGTTCGGGAAGCGGGCGCGTCGGTCGTGCTCGTAGGCGAGGAAGGCGTCGTACCACTCGCCCACGGCCTTGGCGTCGGCCTTGCCCGTCTTGGCGGGCGCGGCGGCCTCATTCGTCTGACCGCCTGCGTCGGCCGTCACGACGGGCGCGCGTTCGGGCAGGATCGACTGCACCCACGGCATCGTCACGGCGCCGAGGAAGTAGACGATCGTGAAGAACGTCACGCGCACGTAGCGGCGCACGAGGAAGTAGCCGAGGAAGACGAGAAGGCCCCAGCCCACCATCTTCACGTTGATGAAGTCGAGCGCGAACTCGGCCATGTAGAGAAGCGAGAAGCCCGCGATGCCGCCCTTGTTGGCGAGGATGCTGTCGACGCCCGGCAGCCAGCTCTCCGAATAGAGGAGCACGGCAGCCGCGGCGACGCCGAGCGTACCGCGCAGGATGCGCAGCCACTTCGGGCCGACGGGCAGCAGGAGCCAGGCCATCAGGAGCGCGTTGCCCAGAAGGTTGAGCTCGATGTAGCCGAAGGCTGCAAGCGCAAAGGCAATGATGAAGTAGACGTTCCAGACGCCGAGCCCCGTGAAGCGGGGGCCGGCGCCGTTTTCAATTCTGGTCTGCATGCGTCTTATCGTCCCTTCGGAAAGATCAGGCGGCCGTCGGCGTCGAACGCGAAGCGGCCTTCATCCCAGCCTCGGCCGTAGAGCGCGAGCATGCTCGAGTAGTAGCTCTCGCCCGAAAGCCTTTCGGAGTCGACCACGCTGCGCACGAGGCCCGCGGTGCGGTCGTTTCCGAGCATCGGGATGAGGCAGGCGCCGAAGCCGAAGGGACCCGTGTCGTTGACGGTAAGATTGACCGTGTGGATCTTCTCGGGCGGCATGTTGAGCGCCCTCGTCGCCTCGACCATCGGGCTGAAGTGCTTCATGAGGATCGCGCGGTTGGGATCGTCGGGCGACATCATGCCCGCCCACAGATACGTGCGGATGGCGTTGTAGCTGCCGATCTCGTAGTCGTCGCCGTTGGGCGGCACTAGACGGCCGCCCTTGTCAAAGAGCGCCCAGTCGGGGGCGATGCCCGCGGGGGAGGACCTCAGCAACATGCGAAGCGATCCCTCGTAAACCTCGTTCCAGTAGGCGTCCTCGAGCGCGAAGCGCTTGAAGAGGAAGAGCGGGTAGTAGCTCGGATTGAGCTTGACCGTGCCGTTGTCCTCAAAGCCAACGCGGCCCGGCAGCACGACGCTGCCCAGATTGTCGACGGTGCGGACCTCCTTCTTGAGGAGCTCGAGCATCGCCATGCCCTTCTTCGTGTACTCCTCGGACTTCCAGAGACGACCTGCCTCGAGGAAGCACCAGGCGATCCACATGTCGGAGTCGGTGGCGTTGTTGGTGTCGAGAATGCCCCACTTGTCGCCGCGTCCCCTGCCCCAGAGCCAGGCGGGAAGCGTCTTCGTGAGGTCGCCCCCGGAGAGGTTGTCGGCGGTCCAGGCGGCGAGGCCGTCGAAGGTCACCTGATCGTTGGTGACGAGCGCGAAGAACATCGCATAGGACTGGCCCTCGCTCGTCGTCACCTTGCGGTCATCGCTCTTGTCGACGACGCGGCCGTTGTCGAGCGCGTCATTGCGGAACTCGTCCCAGACGGGCCAGGCGGCCATGGCGGACGAAGCGCTGCAGAAGGCGCAGGCAAGCGCTGCGGAGATAATCATCTTCTTGAACATTACGAGCGGCTCCTGATCCAGTAGCGCATGAAGAGGAAAATGCCGAAGCCCACGAAGAGCGCGCTCAGCAGAGCGGCAGCAACGAGGACGCCCGGACGATCGATGACGGTCATCCAGACCTTGTGGTACCAGGGCAGGTTGCCGACGGTGTAGCGCTCGCCGACGTCGAAGCCCGTCACGCCCGCGGCGTTGACGACTGCAACGGAACCTGTCACCGAACCGAGGCCGGCAGGATTGACGAGCTCGGCGTTGAGACGGGCGGCGCCGGACGCGCCTTCGGAGAGGAGCGCCACGAGCGTGCGGCCGCCCGCGAGCGGGGACTCTGCCGAGACGATGGCGGCAATACCGTTGTCATAGGCACCTTCGGCCGTCTTCTGCACGGAGGGGGACTTCGCCCTGAAGGCCTCAACGAGCTTCTCCTGAATGCGGCCCGCATTCTCGACGTCGATGTCGGTCACGGGGGCGGGGAAGCGCGCAAAGGCGAGAATGTCACGCTTGGCAAGCTCGGGATCGTTCATGTCGCCCGTCACGTGCACGTGCATCGCGGGGGCGCCCGTCATGGCGGACATGCGGCCCATGGTGTTGAGCATCGTCGTGAGCTCGCTCCTGCTCGCGTCCTGCGGAATGAAGACTGCGGTCTGCGAGAGGTCGGCGTACTTCGTGAACGGATAGCCCGCACGCGTGAAGAGCTTCAGATTGGGAAGCTCGGCGTGGTGAAAGAGGCCCTTGACCGTCAGCGTGGACGTGGGCTCGATCTCCATCTGATGGCCGATGAGCGAGACGGAGCGGCAGTTGTCCTGGGAGCCGCCCTGAATCGTGCGCTCGTAGCTCACGGAGAAGCCGAGGCTCGTCGAATGGGTGAGCGTGGCGCCCATCGGATCATCGACGGAGATGGCGCCGTAGAAGGCAGGAAGCTGAACGGTGCGCGAACCGCGGCCGTCCCTACCCGCGAGCGTGTCGCTGTCGGCGAGGTAGCCGTTGACGAAGGTGCGCAGCTGGGCGGTCTCCTCGGGCATCGGCTTGGCGTAGCGGTAGCGGATCTGCATGCCGAGCTCGGCGTCGCCCACCATGAAGAGGTCGGGTGCGAACTTGACGGGCAGTTGCACCGGGGCCATTACGTGACCGCGGGCGGAAAGCTGACCCGGATACTGCATGAGCTTCGAGAACGGAATCTCGGCGTCGGTGTTGATCCAGCGCGGAGCGTCATAGACCTCGCGCACGGGCGGCACTTCGGCCTTCTTGACGCGGAAGGTCTCGCCCACCATCACGGGACGGTCGGTGCCGAGCGCACGCACGGCAGCGAGGAGGTCCTCGTCGTTGCGGCCCTGAATGACGAGCATCTTGCCGGAGAGGCTGGCAGGCGCGTCGGCGATGGTCACCATCGGACCGTCGGCCTTGGGCAGATCGTGCAGGAAGTCAGGACGACGCTCGTTCGTCGCGAAGACGACGAAGTGGCCCTCGGCGGGCGTGCCGTTGTAGAAGACGGGGAAGTCGGCACCGCGCCAGTCGCTCATGCGGCCGACGATGCTCGCGAGCACGGCGGCGGCCTGCTTTTCCATCGAGGTCGGAGCCGAGGTGAAGACCATCGGCAGCACGGAAGGCTCGTTCGAGGCGGTGTCGACGAACGGCGCGGGGAAGGCCGCGAGATCGTTGGCGAGCCTGACGCGCTGCTTGACGAGCGTGAGGCGGCTTTCGGCCGCGATGTCGAGCCAGATGGCGGCGTCGGCCGGATTTTCACAGACCGACGGCGTGTGTCCGATGAACTCGACCGTCAACTGATTGACGGACTCGATCACCTTGGGCGAAAGCTTGAGCGTGAGCTGCGAGGGTTTGCCCACCATCGAGGCCGAGATGGGCACCGAGCGCTGCAGGCGGCCGTTGAGGTAGAAGTTGATCTGCGAGCCGGACGGGGCGAGCGCGGGCGAAGGCGTAAAGCTCAGGTCGAGCGTCGCCTCAGAGACAACCTCGTCACGGCGCACGCCGAAGTCGAAGGCCTGCACACGGGAGAGGCCTGTAAGCTTGACGGCCGCGGCACTGCCGCCGGGCACGAGCTTCATGAGGGGAACGACTTCGGTACGCGAGCCCGTGACGTCGGTGCGCCAGACGGGCTGGAGCTGAGAGACGGACTTCATGCCGTCAGAGGGCGCGCTCCAGGCGGGAGCGGCGAACGCAGCGGCCATGAGGCACGCGGCAGCGGTTCCGATGAGTGTGGGATTCTTCATGTCTTCTCAGTTTGCGTTTGCCATCAGGACTTCCTTGCAACCGGCTGTCGCGGCAGCATGGAGAGGACGGCGTCCCGAACGGCGGGCAGAACCCGGCCGGGCAGGAATTCGATCATGGAGCGGTAGCCGTAGAGCGCATGGCGGCCGAGCATCAGGAAGCCCGTGAGGAAGCGGTCGTCGACCGTGCCCTCGGGATTCATCGCCCACATGCCGCGGCGGGAGAACGTCACGCTGTTCCAGCGACGCTCGCAGGCCATGTCGGAAAGGTCGACGGCGATGTCCGTCCAACCCTCTCCGTTTTCAATGACGGTGCCCTCGAAGCGGACGGGGCCCGCCTCTTCGGCGAATTCGAATGCAACGCGCTCGCCGGCCGCAGGCATGGTGAAGGCCGTGTCGAGGGCGCGCACGCGAAGCTCCTTCTGGGAGTATTCGACCGTACGTACGTTGTGGCGCATGCCGTCTCCGGTCTCAAGGACGATCGGCAGGTTGAGGCCGACGCGCGGGAAGCGGTGCGCCTCCTTCTCCTCGACGGCGACCGACATGGCGGCGCCGAGCACCATCAGGTTGTAGGCGATCCAGCCGAGGTTGATGACAAGCGTCACGTACTGCGGATCCGGATCGAAGAAGGCCTTCTCAAGGCCGATGAACAGTCCGACGGCGTTGAGCGCGATGAGCGCGACGAAGGGCCAGGAGATGTGCCAGTCGAGGTACTTCTCGCCGATCGTGCCGCCCTTGGCCGTCACGTTGAACTTGCCGTAATGCGGGAAGATGAGCGCGACCGTGGTCGGGATGAGGATGTACCAGGAGAGGACGGCCTCGTACACGCCGCCGAGGAACGGATAGCGGTAGCCCTTCTGCAGGATCGAGTTCGTCACGGCCGTGTGCACCATGTGCGGGATCACGTAGGCGAAGACGGAGGCCGCCGTCGCGTAGATCACGTAGATGTCCGCATACATGTAGGGAAGCGGGGCCAGAAGGAAGATGATGCGCGGCAGGCCGTGCAGGAAATGCAGCATCGCGTTGAAGAAACACAGGCGCTGCGGAAGCGTCAGGCCCTTGCCGAGCATCGGATTGTCGAGTCGGAAGATCTGGATCATGCCGCGCGCCCAGCGAATGCGCTGGCCGATGTGGGCCGCAAGGGTCTCCGTGGAGAGGCCCGAAGCAAGCGGACGCGAGATGAAGGCCGAGTTCCAGCCCCTGCGGTTGAGCTTGAGAGACGTGTGGGCGTCTTCGGTCACGGTCTCGACCGCAATGCCGCCGATCTCCTCGAGAGCCTTGCGGCGCATGACGGCGCTTGAACCGCAGAACATCGTGGCGTTCCACGTGTCGTTGCCCTTCTGGATGAAGTCGTGGAAGAGCGAGTTCTCGATCGGCATGGCGCGCTCGAGATGCATGTTCTTCTCGAAGGGATCGGGCGAGTAAAAGTGGTGCGGCGTCTGCACGAGTGCAATCTTCGGATCACGGACGAGCCAGCCCGTCGTCGAGACGAGGAAGTCGTTCGAGGGGACGTGGTCGCAGTCGAAGATCACGATGTACTCGCCGCTCGTGACGGTCATCGCGTGGTTGATGTTGCCCGCCTTGGCATGATTGTGCTCTTCGCGCTTGATGTAGCCCGCACCTGCGGCCTCCGCAAAGGCCTGGATGAAGTCGCGGCTGCCGTCGTCGAGCACATAGACGTGGAGCTTGTCGGCGGGCCAGTCCATGTTGAGCGCGGCGTAGACCGTCGGCTTGATGACGTCGAGCGACTCGTTGTAGGTCGGGATGAAGATGTCGACGTGGGGCCAGACGGAGCGGTCGGCGGGCAGCGCGGCAGGCTTGCGGTCGAGCACCCAGCAGACCTGGAAGTAGCCGAGCACCATCACGGAGAACGCATAGACCTCGGCCACGAGAAGCAGGACCCCGAAGAAGAGGTCGAGCCCGTTGCCCGTGCTCACGGTCGACGTGCAGCGCCACCAGAGGTAGCGGCCAGAGACAACGAACGAAATGACGAAGAGCAGCATGAGCGTGATCCGTGCGCGGATGCGCATGAGCACGATCATGGAGACGAACATGAGCGCAAGGAAGACGATCTGGCCGTGCAGGTTGAAGGGCTGGGTGATGCAGAGCGCGGCAAGGACGAGTCCCGGCACAAGCAGGACGACGGGCACCCAGCTGGGAAGCCTGCGGCCGCCCGGCTTTTTCTCCTCGCTGTCATCGACGACGGCGCGCACGCACCTGAGGGCCGCAGCGCCGAAGGCATCGCCCGCGCGGTTGATCAGGGCGCCGGCGGCGCGCAGGATGTCGACGACCGTGCGCACGAGGCGCGGGCCGTGACCGCGCGGCGGAAGGACAGCCAGGAGAAAGACCGTCTGGATGAAGATGCGCAGGGGATCGAAAAGCTTCGGAGCGTTGAAGTCGACCTGAGGATAGAAGAACGCCTTGTTGCGGCGCAACGAGGCGAGTGGCTCCGACTCAAGCGGCGCCATGAGCCAGAGAAGACCGAGGCAGACGATATTGAACGACGCGGCGATGCAGCCAGAGCCGGCGGCACGCCAGTTCTTGTACAGGCTGCCGATGTTCTCGAGCGCGTGCTTTATGGAAGTCGGAAACATTCCTTGAAGACGGATAAGGGATTGGAGGCGTGCGGGGCTCACCCGCCGGGCCCGGGACGGAAGCCGCCCTTGGTAAATCTTTAGATTCTACTCAGATCTACAAGGGATTTCGAGAAGGAGTTGACACACCGCTCAGTCGTGCGGCCGCCCTCCTCCTAGACACTCGTACACCTCGAACTCAACCCGTCCATTTTTTGCTCTGTTCTGGAGGCATTTTCGACCAACAACCTTGTCTGATTGCGACTTCCGCAATCAGCAAGTCCTTGCAAACGATTGAAGCATTTACATTTTCTTTCACGAGTCGGCCCCACTGCACGCCTCTCCAAACCGTCCCACTCGCCAGTCGAGAAACGGATTATTTGAGAGCTTGCCTCACACGGAGCCGAGAAAGACTCCAGGCTTTCCTCTCAACATTCTAGGCTTTTACCTTAATTACGGTTATCCGCTAGTGAGCTACTCATTCACCTCTTTGATCATGATCCCGCCATTGTCATTGGGCGAAACCTCATTCGGCTCCGGTCTTGGTGAGGACATGCCTTTGACAGTGCTTACAACATTGTCTTCGTGGGTGCCCTCTTGAACAATATTGCCACGCGAATCATAGGCACGAAATTCCCCCGTCGCACGACCATTCTTCATCATTATTTCCCCCATCAACGCCCCTTGTGAGTTGTAGTTTTTCTGCCAGCCATTGGCAACACCATTTTTGTAAGTCTGAACGACTTTCATGCCATCAGGTCGCCATGTAGTCAACTCACCGTCGTACTCATTCATCTTATAAGTTCCTTGACGGGCGGGTTTACCTGTTTGCGGGAAATAGACAGTAAAAGGACCAGGACGTAGGCCGTTTTTAAGCATCCCCTCTTCTAAAAGCTGACCGTCATCAGAAAAAAGTTTAAACGGACCACTCTGTTTACCATGCTCGAAGTTCACAGAACTCCGAAGTTGTCCGTTTTCAAAATAATCTAAAGCTTCACCATGTAACTGATGATCAGCGTACATGTGCTTTAATTGGACTGTGCCCGACGGATAGTATTGTTCAACGAGACCATTGAGCTTTCCCGCTCGATACTGAGCCTTGACCTTGAGCTTACCTGTATCTGGCCAATATTGAACAGTCTCGCCATCACGCTCACCATCTTTAAAGATGCCGTGATCTACTAGCACACCTTTGTCTGTCCAGGCTTCAAAAAGGCCATTTTGCTCGCCATTTTCCCAATGTCCGATCTCACGAAGTTGACCTTCACTGAAGACCACATTGAGTCCGTCAAGCTTGCCGTCTTTATAGGCATAAAGAGAATAGCCGGAATCTGAAATATCTTTGACACGCCCTGTAAACGGTTTCCCTTCCTTGTCCATCAATAAGCCGTCAACATTCTTGAGCTCAGACGAAGCTGTCGAAGGTAACCAACCATAGAGCTGATATTTGTAATACCAAGCGCCCACGGCTGCACCCAAACTGACAACCGAAACAGCAACCAAAAAACCGAGTTTGCTCATGATGATCTCCTTATTAAGATCTCTGTGATGCAAGGACTTGTAGGAAAAATCCTGATTCCATTAAGATTTACTATATCTGTAGAGTGTTTTTGCCGACATTATTGTTTACATCTCCTCACTTTAGCGAGGTGCCTCATGCGTTTTGGAAGCTCTTCAAATACCCCCTACGGACAGCCGAGCGAAACAAAAATGTTCGTTCGGCTTTTTCGAACATAGATAACGGCGCTTGTTTTTCTCTAAAAATAGCAAAATACTATTATTACAACATGAATAGTTGATGGTGGCTATAGAAGAGATTTTCAGCTATCAATTCAGCTTCGCTGACATAGAGGCCGACAAATACATCGAGTATCGCCGGCCCCATGCTGATCCTCGAATTCATGCCATGGATCGGCTGACGGATGATGTGGTTGATGAGCTCGTTAAACTGTGCTTGCCCTTCTCCCACAAGAAGAACGGGCTCGCAGTTCAGGCTGGACGTCCGTACATGCGATTGGAGATGATGGTCCGCCTCCACCTCCTGCAGATTTCTCTCAATTATTCGGACCTCCAAATGGAGGTGTACCTGACGAGCAACGTAGCCGCGCGGCTCTTCTGTCGAGTGCCTTCTGGGCGAACCACCGTTTCTGACACCTCTTTGCTTCGCTTCCGGGGAGTGTCAGGATTGCTGTGTCTGGGGAGGTTATTCCAGGGGCAGCCCAACGAGGCTGCCCTTTCCTTTTTGTGATGTAGTCTGCCAGACCTGATGCGATAGCAGGGGATATGGTGGAGGGGCCCGCGCGGAGCGCGGGAGGATCCTCCTTAGCCCCCACTATCGCGCGCCGCGAAGCGGCAGGCGCGTTAGCTTACTCCATGACACCAGTAAACCGCTCACCAAACAGCAGAGCGAACTGGGGCATGGCAGCAGACCACTTGGGCGTAGCACGTTTCCAGGAGGCCGTGAAATTCATGATGGCCAGATAGATCAGCTTCTTGGCAGCCTCTTCATTGGGGAACAGAGTGCGCGTCTTGATTACCTTCCGGACAGCTCGGTTGAGCCCTTCAATCGAATTGATCGTATAGATCTGCGTACGGATCTCAGGCGCGAACTGGAAGAACGGGATCACCTGTGCCCAGGCCCGTTCCCAGATTTGGATGATGGCAGGGTACTTTTTGCCCATGGTCGTATTCCTAAAACGCTCCAGAGCACGTTCTGCAGCGTCGGCATCCACTGCTTGATAGATGGGCTTGAGCTCCTTGCACACGGCCGCTCTGTCCTTCTGAGAAACGAATGATGTCGGCGCGAATAAGGTGAACGATGCAGGTCTGATGGAGGGTCTGTGGATAGACGACCTCTATAGCTTCAGTCATGCCCTTCAGGCCATCCGTAACGGCGATGAGAATGTCCTCAACGCCTCGGGCCTTCAGCCCCTAAAGACGGTCACCCAGAAGCTTGCACCCTCATTCTCGGCGATCCACATGCCCAGAACCTCACGCGTACCGTCTGTTCGCACCCCAATCCCGAGATGAACGGCCATGTTCTTTACAGCTGCGCCACTGCGGATTTTGACTCGGAGGGCGTCAAAGAAAGCGACCGGATACACACTTGCGAGCGGGCGATTCTGCCACTCCTGGACGTCTTCAAGCACCCTGTCGGTAACCTTGCTGACGTAGTCGGGGCTGATGTCCACACCGTAGAGATTGTCGATGAAGCCTGGATGTCACGGGTGCTCATGCCTCTGGCGTACATGGCGATGATCTGCTCGTCCATTTTGCCGAACGACCGGCTGTGCTTGGGCACGATGATTGGGTCGAAAGTGTTTTTGCGATCGCGCAGAACGCTCAGTGGCAGAGGACCATACTCGGTCTTGAGGGTCTTGTGACTAAAGCCGTTGCGCTTGTTGGGGACCTGGAGAAGCTCGTCAGCATCAACTTCTTCAGGAGGCGCTTCGGTGGGCTGACAGCCGGTGAGATGTGCATCCATTTCTCCCTGCAACATGGCTTCGACAAAGCGCTGGGAGAAGGTACGTACGGCCTCGGAGAAGGCTTCGGGACCCAGGGAGCGGCCCGATGTTCGAAGCTCGGAAACGTACTGTTCGATGTGGTTATCGAGGGGATTGGTGGACTTCTTACGAGAATTGCGTTTGGTGTTCGTGCTCATTGGGTGTGCCCATGCCAAGCAAACCAAAAGAGCCCGTTCGCAGTCGAACAGGCTCTTTTGGACGGTTGTCAGTGGTTCACATTCCTGACTGATCAGAGACGCGCGATCGTGGACATCACGCCGGTGACCTTGTCTCCGATCGAAACGGTGATCTCGGCGTCGAGCGGCAGATAGACGTCAACGCGAGAGCCGAAACGGATGAAGCCATAACGCTCGCCCTTTTCGAGACGTTCGCCCACCTTGGCATAGCAGAGGATGCGACGGGCAACAAGGCCGGCCACTTGGACGAAGGTTACGCTTCGCCCCTCGTCAGTCGTGACGCGAACGGCGTTGCGCTCGTTATGAGTCGAAGCCTTGTCAAGATCGGCGTTGAGGAAGAGACCGGGCTTGTAGACGATCTCCTCGACGCGACCAGCGACGGGGGACTTCTGGCTGTGGACGTTGAAGACGTTCATGAAGATCGAAATCATCATCGCATCCTCGCCGGTAAGAGGATCCTGAGCTTTCTGGACCTTGCAGACGCGGCCGTCGACCGGGCTCAGCACGGCCTTCGGATCGGTGGGAAGTTCACGGGCCGGATCGCGGAAGAACTGAACGCAAAAGACAAAGAGGACGAGCGAGAGGAAGGCGAGGAAGTTCCAGTCGAGAAGCCAGAGCACGGCCGTGACGGCGAACGTGCCGATGATGAAGGGGCGCCCTTCACGGGCGAAGAAGGGATGCGGATAGATTCGCGAGTTCAATTCGATCTCCGGAGAGAGCTTGTGGAAAGTGCGCCCATTTTAATGAAAAAAGCCGTCTTGTGCGCGGATTTCGGCTCAACGATGGCGCCGGCCGCCCCTTCGGGCGTCCGGCACGGAGATTCAGGGGCTTGAGACGAACCCGGCTCAGCGGGGCAGCCGGGCCTCGACCGTCACGGTGAGCGATACCTCGGTCGTGCCTGCGATCACTGCAGGCGCAACGTTTGCCGAGGCGCGCTCGGCCTTCATCATGGGGGCCGCGTAGTAGCGAGGGCCGCCCGCGCTGTGCGACCCGATGCGCACCGAGGCGATGCTCACGTCGGAGGACTTGCGGCCGATCGACTCGGCAACGATTCCCGCCTGCCGGAGCGCATCGGCTACGGCGGCCTTGAGGAGCTCGTCTCGCTGGGCGCGCTCGGCCTTGTCGGAGACGCGGAAGGTGATGCCCTCGTAGTTCATGTGGCCGACGACGGCGGCGAGCACGTCCGAGACGACGCTCACGTCACGCACCGTAACGCGCAGGGTCTCGCGGGCCTCCCAGGCTCCGATCTCGGAAACCTCGCCTTCCTTGGCACGGGTATAGACGGGATTGGTCGAGAGCCCCGTCGTCCCGACGTCGATCTTGTCGCTGAAGCGCTTGAGCGCCTCGATCGCCGCGTTGCCGCGCTTGGCCGCATCGTTCGAGGCCGAGACCGCATCGGGCCTGCGGCTTTCGGCCGAAAAGAGAATGACGGCCTCGTCGTTGGCGACGGTCATGCTCGCCTCGCCCTGCATCGAGATCTGGACGGGCGCCGTCATCGGATTCTGCCCTTCGGCGAGGACGGGAGCGGCTGATGCGACGCAGACGGCGGCTGCGCTGAGGGCAAGAACGGTCTTCTTCATTCGAGGTTCTCCTTGTTGAGTCACGGCAGCGAATGCCGTTTCTTTCATTATGAGTTCCAGCGATACCCTTTCGCAGGCACGTTTGCAACGATTTATTGAGGAGCATCCCCGGTTTTTCCGCCTGCGGACCTGAAGGGCGCGCCCGCGCCCTGCGTTTTTCGAGCCTGCGCCGCTCCGAAAACGCCGCTTTCTCTGCCCGCCGTTTGATCCCATCGGCGACACCTTAGCCTTTTTCCCTAGTTGCAAACCCGTCCGACCTGTTACGATTCTTACAGTCAGGCAAAGTCCTCACGCGCGTCGTCCGCCCAAAAAAGCAGCAGAAGCCTCATAAGCAAACTGCAACCGGGACACCGCTTCCGAAGGACCTGTCGCATAAAAGAGTCAATCAGGCGGCATCAAGACCGCCTCTGCCTTCCGCGCGCCTCCCGATGGGGCGGACTGCGGATCAAGGAGTGTATTTATGTCCGGAGAACAGCGAAAGACCTGGACGAGCCGAATCGGCTTCGTGCTCGCCAGCGCCGGTGCTGCCGTGGGTCTGGGGGCCATCTGGAAGTTCCCCTACATGGCGGGCACGAACGGCGGCAGCGCCTTTCTCTTCCCCTACATCCTCATGACCTTCACCGTGGGCGCCGCCCTGCTGATCGCCGAAGTGGCGCTCGGCCGTGCGGGCCGCGGCGGCATCGTGACGGCCTACCGCAACCTCGCAGGCCGCGCCTGGGTGCCCGCAGGCTATCTCGGCGTTCTCACGGGCTTCCTCGTCCTGTGCTTCTATTCGGCCATCGGAGGGTGGACGCTCGCCTACTTCGCCGAAGCGGCCACGGGCTCGGGCCTCATCACCGACCAGGGCGAGCTCGGCAAGCACTTCGGCAGCTTCGTCTCCGATCCCGTCCAGGCACTCGGCTTCCAGTGGCTCTTCCTGCTGCTCAACGGCCTCATCGTGGCGCTCGACGTCACGAAGGGCATCGAGCGCATCTCCAAGTTCCTGATGCCGCTCCTCTTCGTGATGATGCTCGTGCTCATCGTGCGCGGCCTGATGCTCCCCGGCGCCATAGGCGGCCTTGAGTTCCTCTTCAAGTTCGATCCCGACGCCTTCACCTGGAGCGCCCTGCTGCAGGCCATGGGCTTCACTTTCTTCTCGCTGTGCGTGGGTTGCGGGTGCATGCTCACCTACGGCTCGTACCTTGATCAGAACTCGAACCTCGTCAACGGCTGCCTCTGGATCACGTTCCTTGCGGTCATCGCCTCCATTCTCGGCGGCCTGATGATCATGCCGAGCGTCTTCGCCTTCGGACTCGACCCGTCCGCAGGTCCCGGCCTCACCTTCATCACGATGCCCGCCGTCTTCGCGCAGCTTCCGTTCGGTCAGGTCTTCGCCGTGATCTTCTACCTGTGCATCGCGGTGGCGGCCATCACGTCGTCCGTCTCGATGATCGAGATCGTCGTCGCCTTCCTCGTCGACGAGCACAAGATGAAGCGTGCGGGCGCGGCCATGCTCTCCACGCTCGCGCTCGCCGTCGTCGGCGCCCTGCCCTGCCTCTCGTTCGGCAAGCTCTCCGACGTCACCTTCTTCGGCGGCAAGACGATCTTCGACCTCTTCGACTTCTTCACGAGCAACATCTCCCTGCCCGTGGGCGGCCTGATCATCCTGTGGCTCGCAGGCGTCAGATGCTGGCCGCAGATCCGCGAGAACATCACGCGAAACACCTCTCTCTCCGAGAGCGCCGTGAAGTTCCTCCGCCTCATGATGATCGGCTTCTCTCCGGTCCTCGTGCTTGTGGTGCTCGTCTCGGGCCTTGTCTGACGGCCCGCGGCGACACCGCACCCAAACACAACCCGCGGCGGTCCGGCTCCAGAAAGCCGAACCGCCTTGACCATTAGAAATACAAGCAAAAAAAATGACAGAACGTTCAGTATGGGGGTCCCGCCTGGGGTTTATTCTCGCGAGCGCAGGCTCCGCCGTCGGTCTCGGTGCCATTTGGAAGTTTCCCTACATGGCTGGCACGAACGGCGGCTCCATCTTCATGCTCCCCTACATCTTCTTCACCGTGACGATCGGCCTCACGCTTCTCATCGGCGAGATGTGCATGGGCCGCTCGGTACGCGCAGGCGCCGCAGGCGCCTTCCGAAGGCTCGGCGGCCCCTTCACGGGCATCATCGGATACATCTCCGTGCTCACGGGCTTCCTCGTGCTCGCCTTCTACTCCGTGGTGGGCGGCTGGTGCGTCTACTACATGATTCAGGCCTTCATGGGCAACGGCATCATCAACGATCCGTCCATGATGCGCGGCGCCTTCGAGTCCTTCGCCTCCTCCGACGTCGCCCCCGTGCTCTCGCACCTCACCTTCCTCGGCGCCACCGCCTTCGTCGTCTACTTCGGCGTTGAAAAGGGCATCGAGCGCGTCTCCAAGGTCCTGATGCCGCTCCTCTTCTTCATGATGCTCATCCTCATCGTGCGCGGCCTCATGCTCCCCGGCGCCATGAAGGGAGTCGAATTCCTCTTCAAGCCCGACCTCTCCGCCTTCACGGGCGAGTCGCTGCTCAACGCGATGGGCTTCGCCTTCTTCTCGCTCTCCGTGGGCTCGGGCTCCCAGATGAACTACGGCAGCTACCTCAGCGACCGCGTTCACCTTCCGTCGTCCGTCTCCTGGATCGTCTTCCTCGCGATTCTCTCGGCCATTCTCGGCGGTCTGATGATCATGCCCGCCGTCTTCGCCTTCGGCCTCTCGCCCGACGCTGGCCCCGGCCTCACCTTCGCGACGATGCCCGCCGTCTTCGCGCAGCTCCCGTTCGGCCACTTCTTCGCGATCACCTTCTACGTGTGCCTCTTCGTTGCGGCCCTCACGTCCTCGATCTCGATTCTGGAGATGTCCGTGCAGTTCCTCCACGACGAGTTCAACATCAGCCGCCCCGCCGGCGTCACGATCACGGGCTCGATCCTCGCCGTTCTCGGCACGCTCTGCGCGCTCAGCTTCGGCACGCTCTCGCACGTGACGATCTTCGGCAAGAGCTTCTTCGACTTCTTCGACTACCTCACGTCCAACATCGGCATGCCGATCGGCGTGATCGGCATCGCCATCGTCACGGCCTGGCTCGCCTGGCCCACGACCGTGAACCAGCTCTCGCTCGTCAAGCCCGTCTCCGGCTTCTTCCTCAAGAGCTACCGCGTGATGGCCGGCATCTTCGCACCGATCCTCATCCTCGTCGTGATGCTCAAGGGCCTCGGCGTCTTCTGAGTCCATTTGACCTCATTCCAATAAATTCCCCGCCGTCAGGCCACCCGATGCGAACGGCGGGCAAAAAGCACAAGATCGGAGTCCAACCCAATGTCTGAAAACCAAACCACCACAAGCTGGGGCTCCCGCCTCGGCTTCATTCTTGCAAGCGCAGGCTCGGCCGTCGGCCTCGGCGCCATCTGGAAGTTCCCGTACATGGCGGGCACGAACGGCGGCTCCGTCTTCATGTTGCCCTACATCTTCTTCACCTTCACCGTCGGCATCTCGCTGCTCGTGGCCGAATTCGCCATGGGCCGCGCCGGACGCGAGGGCCCGATGGCCTCGCTCACCAAGGTCTGCGGCAGGGGCTGGGGCTTCTTCGGCGGCGTCGGCGTCTTCACGGTCTTCCTGATCCTCTCGTTTTACTCGGGCGTGGGCGGCTGGTGCATCAAGTACATGGTCGACGCCGTCATCGGCCGCGGCCTCATCAGCGATCCCGAACTCCTCGGCACGCACTTCGGCGCCTTCGTCTCCGACGGTTCGATGAGCTTCCTCTACATGATGATCTTCCTCGGCATCACGTCCGTCGTCGTGCTCCGCGGCATTCAGGGCGGCATCGAACGCGTCGCCAAGGTGCTCATGCCCGCGCTCTTCATCCTGATGCTCATCATCATCGTGCGCGGCCTCACGCTGCCTGGCGGCCTCGCCGGCCTCGAGTACCTCTTCGCGCCCCGCTGGGAGGACTTCAACGCCTCCGCGCTCTTCAACGCGATGGGCTTCTGCTTCTTCTCGCTCTCGCTCGGCGCCGGCACGATGATCACCTACGGCTCCTACCTGAGTCCCAAGGCCGACCTTCCGGGCGCAGTGGGATGGGTCGCCGTCCTCGCCATCATGTCCTCGATTCTCGGCGGTCTAATGGTGCTCCCCGCCGTCTTCGCCTTCGGTCTTGACCCGAGCGCCGGCCCCGGCCTCACCTTCGTGACGATGCCCGCCGTCTTCTCGAAGATGCCGCTCGGCCAGCTCTTCGCCGTCATGTTCTACGTCTGTCTCGTCGTTGCGGCCCTCACCTCGTCCGTCTCGATGCTCGAAGCCTGTACGGCGCTCCTCACCCGCCAGTTCAACATGCGCCGCACGCCGGCCATCCTGCTCACCGTCGCGAGCTGCACGGTCGTGGGCCTTGCCTCCACACTCTCCTTCGGCGTCTGGAGCGACGTCAAGTTCTTCAACAGGACGATCTTCGACATCCTCGACTACGTCACGTCCAACGTCGGCATGCCGCTCTCAACCTTCGGCATCGCCATCGCTGCCGCCTGGGTGGCATGGCCCACGATGAAGCGCGAGCTCACGGCCGCCCGCCCCGTCTCCGAGTCAGGCCTCTGGTTCATCCGCATCATGATCGGCGTCGTCAGCCCGCTCTTCGTGCTTGTCGTCGCCGGCGGCAGCCTCTGATGACCGAGGATTCCGCACGCCGTCTCGTGTACGCGGTGCTCGCACAGGAGTACCGCGCACACAGGTCGCTCTGGATCGGCACCCTGTGCCTCGCGCTCGGCGCCGCCATGATTTCGGGCCTCGTCGTCGACGGGGCCTCCTCACTTCGAAACGCCGCGAGCATCGTCATCGTCCTCGGCGCCCTCTATCTCATGGTCCTCCTCGTACTCCGGCAGGAGCTTTCAGCCCGCTCGGCAGGTCTGCCGCCCGACGAGGCCATCGCCTTCCGCAAAGGTCTCACCTCGGGACTTCTCCGTGCGTGCGCACCCGCCGTCTTGGCTATCATTGTGTGCAGTACGGCGCTTCTCGTCCTCTGATCCTTCGCACCACGGGACGGACGCCGGCTCTCGCCCCCTGTGCGAGAGCCTCACGCAGAGGAATCAGAACCATGTCCCCCAACCGCATCATCGTCGCCCGTTTCTCCCCGACGGGCCGCACCCGCCGCCTTATGAGCATGATCGCCCAGGGCCTTGCAGGCACCGCCCTTCCCGTCGAGGAGCTCGACCTCACCGACCGCTGGGAACGCGAGGAGGCCCGCACCTTCGGCAAAGGCGATCTCGTCTTTCTGGGCGTACCCGTCTACTTCGGCCGCGTGCCCCTTCCGATGCAGTCCCTCGCCAAGTGGACGGGCAACGGTGCGGCTGCAGTGCCCGTCGCCGCCTACGGCTGCCGCGCGCATGAGGACACGCTCCGCGAGCTCGCAGCCGTGCTTCGCGCCGCGGGCTTCGTCGTGCCCGCAGGCGCGGCCTTCCCCGTCGAGCACAGCCAGTTCCCCGAGTTCGGTGCAGGCCGTCCCAACGAAGCCGACCGCTTCTCAGCGGGCGACTTCGCACGCAGGGTGTTCGAGGCGCTCAGGGACGGCACGGCGAGGTTCGCCCCCGAATTTCCGGGCGAAGGGGAGCTCCGTCCCTATCCGAAGACCGGCTTCGTGCCCATGCCCGACCCTGTCTGCCGCACGTGCGGCCGCTGTGCCGAGGTCTGCCCGATGGACATCATCGATCCCTTCAGCATGCGCGTGAAGGATCCCTCGCAGTGCATCGGCTGCCGCGCCTGCATCGACGCCTGCCCCGACAGCCACCGCAACTTCCCCGAGCCCGTCCGAGCCGCCATGGCCCAGGTGCGCGAGCGCATCCGCCCCGCCTGCGAGGCTCCGAAGTTCCCCGAATTCTTCTTCTGACAACGCATTCTCCTCCGATGACGACCAGGCATCTCACCATCACCGACATCGCCTCGACGGGCGCAGGCATCGCCTACGAGGACGGACTCCGCGTCTTCGTGCCGGGGGCGCTCCCCGGCGACGAGGTCACCGCGGAGGTCGATCCGCCCGCACGCGGCACGCGATCGAGCGTCGCCCAGTACGTGAAGATCACCCGGAAGAGCCCCTGGTGGGCCGCCTCCCCGTGTCCCGCCCATGTGGCCAGGCCCGCCTGCGGCGGCTGCGCGCTCGGCAGCCTCACTCCAGAGGGCCAGGCCGTCGTCAAGCGCGGACTGCTCGAAAGGGCGCTCGCCGAATCGGGCGTCGAAGCCCCCGAGCCCCTGCCCCTCGTCGAGGCGCCGCACGACGCCGAGGCGTTCACGCAGGGCTTTCGCAACAAGGCCGTGCTCTATCCGGGCGTCGATCCCGAGGGACGCTGGTACTTCGCGATGTATGCTCAGGGCTCGCACTTTCCCGTGCCCGAATCCTGCTTCTGCCCGCAGACGCCCGAGTGGATGGCCAAGGCCGCCGAAACCGCGGCCCGCATGCTCTCGCTCTCGGACCTCTCTCCCTGGAACGAATCGCACCGCGAGGGCGACGTGCGCACGATCGTCATGAGGGACGGCGTGGATTCAGAGAAGCCGCAGCGCCTCTTCACGCTCTGCGTGCACGGCGAGACGCCCGAAGTCAGGATCTTTGTCGGGAAGCTTGCGAAGAAGCTCATGGAGGAAGGCATCACGAGCGTCTTCCTCAACCTGCCCCCGACGCCCGGCAATGCGGTGCTCGGACGCCACAGCCTGCACGTTGCGGGCACGGACGGCATCGAAACGACGATCGGGGGGCTGCGCTTTGCGGTGCGTCCCGAAACCTTCCTGCAGGTCAATCCGGGACAGACGGAGAGGCTCTACGCCATGGCGCTTGAGTGGGTTGCGCCCGAAAAGGACGAGGTCCTGCTCGACCTCTACTGCGGCGTGGGCACGATGACGCTCCTTGCCGCCCGCACCTGCGCGAAGGCCGTGGGCGTCGACATCGTCGCCGCCTCGATCGAGCGCGCCAAACTCAACGCCAAGCGAAACGGCATCGAAAACGCCGTCTTCCACGCGGGTGCGGTCGAGGACGAGCTGCCCCGTCTCATCGCCTCGGGCATCAGGCCCGCCGCGGCCATTCTCGACCCCGCCTTCAAGGGGCTCGAGGAGACGGTGCCCGCCATGCTGACGGCCCTGCCGCTCACGCGATTCGTCTACGTCTCCTGCAACCCGAAGACCTTCGCGCGCGATGCGGCAAAGTTCATCGAGCTCGGCTGGCGCATCGAGAGGCTCGCGCCCGTGGACCTCTTCCCGGGCGCACTCCACGTCGAGACGGTTGCGAAGTTCGTCCGCGACGCTCAGCCTCGGTAAAGACCTTCTCTGAAGCGCTCGGGATTGAGGAAGAACTCTAGCGCCTTCTCCTCCCTGCGCGTGCAGTAGAAGTCGGGCAGGCTGTCGCGCACGACCTTGCCGTAGCCCTTGTTGAGGATGCGAGGGTCGCAGATGACGAGCATGCCCCTGTCGCCTTCCGAGCGGATGAGGCGTCCCGCACCCTGCTTGAGCGTGATGACCGCCTCGGGCAGCGTGATCTCGTCGAAGGGACGCCTGCCCGAAGCCTCGACGGCGCGACTTCGCGCCATCATCACGGGATCGTTGGGCGGCGCGAAGGGAATCTTGTCGATCACGACGAGCGAAAGCGCCTCACCCTTGACGTCGACCCCCTCCCAGAAACTCATCGAGCCCACAAGCACGGCGTTGCCGTGCGCCCTGAACTCTTCGATGAGGCGCATTTTGGGACCGTCGCCCTGAACGAAGAGCGGATAGGGATTCCCGTTGGCCTCGAGCCTCGCCTGAAGCTCGTCCGCCGCGGCCCTCACGGCCGCGAGCGACGTGCAGAGAACGAACGTGCGTCCGCCCGCCGCGTTGATGAGCGGCCAGACCTTTTCAATGACGTTGTGCGTGTGCACCGCCGTGTTGTTCGCGGGCGGCGGCATCTGCGGCAGATAGAAGCACCCCTGTTCCCAGTAGTTGAAGGGGCTCTCCCACGTGCGCTCGACGCATTCGCCGATGCCGAGCCTCTGCTTGAAGAGGTCGAACCTGCCCGCGCTCGAAAGCGTGGCCGACGTGAAGACCCAGGCGCCGCCCTCGCGCTCTCGCATCTCGCGAAATTCCTCCGCAAAGGAAAGCGGCGTCAGGTTGAAGCGGATGCCGTGCTGGCTCACCTCGAGCCAGCGCACCTCTGCGTCCGCTCCGGAAGCCGCACCCGCTTCGGGCCCTGCTTCTCCCCCAACCTCGGCATCTCCGGCGGCTTCACCCTCGGAAGCCTCATCGGCCGCACCGTTGCGGCACTTCACGAAGATGGCCGTCCAAGCCTCCATCTGTTCCATGAGCTCGGCATGACGCTCGGCGAGCGTGTCGAGCTCATTGTCGCGGCCCTCATTGGCCCTCATCGCCTCGCCCATGGCCGCAAAGGCCGCGCGCAGGCGCTCGAAGCCAGGATAAAGCTCGCCGAAGCCCTCGATCTCGTCGACATCGAGCCTCTCGCCCTCGGCAAGACCGATGCGCTGGGCGTCGAGCCTGAACTCGCGCCCCGCCTTGAGCACGCGGTCGTAGAGGATCTCCCACTCGGCGCCGTCGTTGCACTTCGTGCGGCCGAGCCTGCGGGCCTCCATCGAGACGTTCTCGACGTCATAGGTCGAGAAGCTCGTGCCGAAGAAGCTCGAGGCGATGCCGGGCAGCTGGTGCGCCTCGTCGATCACCGTGAGTGCCGCCTGCGGCAGCATGCCGTCGATCGCATCGGACTCGCGCTTGAGGGCCATCGAGCTCAGATAGAGATGGTGGTTCACCACGACGACCTGACTCTGCATGGCGTCCTCGCGGGCCTTCTTGACGAAGCAGTCGTCGTAGTTCGGACAGCGGTCCTTGCCGAGGCAGTTTTCGCGCGTGCTCGTCACGAGGGGCCAGAGGCGGTCGTCCTCGGGCACGTCGGGGAGTTCCGCTCGGTCGCCCGTGCGGCTGACCGCCGCAAAGCGCTGGATCTTCCTGAGCTTCAGATAGGAGTCCTGCTCGGGGAGCCTGCCTTCGGAGGCCGTGAGTTCGAGGCGGAAGTGGCAGACGTAGTTGGCGCGTCCCTTGAGAAGCGCGACCTTGACGGGCACGCCGAGCGCATCGCGCAGGGCGGGAAGGTCCTTGGCGCAGAGCTGGTCCTGAAGCGACTTGCCTGCCGTCGAGATGACGCAGGTCGCGCCTGCAAGAAGCGCGGGCGTCAGATAGGCGAAGGTCTTGCCCGTGCCCGTCCCCGCCTCGGCGACGAGAATGGTCTTCTCCTCGACCGCGCGGGCCGCCTCGACGGCGAACTCGCGCTGCCCCTCGCGCACGCAGAAGCCCTTGACGGCCTTCGTGAGCGGGCCCTTTTCATCAAAGGCGAGTGCAACTCGCTCGACAAGCGGCGTCGAGGCGTCCCAGAGACGCGGATTTATTTCAGCAGCAACCATCTCTTTCCTTCAACTCAGAAATACTTCTTGAGGCCGGAGTCCTTGTTCTCCCTGGACTCCTCATAGCGCTTCTGTGCGGCGCGACGCTCCTCGAGCGTCTTGTTGAAGTTCGCCTGCCGCGCCTCGCGGCTCGCCTTGCGTTCGGCGGCGGTGGCCTCGGCCTCCTCAAGGCGCTTCTTCGCCTCGGCCTGCTTGGCATTGAAGGCCGCAATGTTGGCGTCCTCCTGAGCCATGCGCTCGGCCGCCTCGGCCCTGCCCGCCTCAACGTCAGCCGCCGTACGGCCGAGATGTCCTTCAATGGGACTTGACGGAGCCTTCACGCGGCTCTTCACCCTGATGGGATCGTGGCGCTCCTCCGCCTTTCTGGCGGCCCTCGCCTGCTTTTCCTCGTAGGCACGGACGTTCGCCTCCTCAAGGGCCCTGCGCTCCTCGGCGCGGCTCTGCTTGGTCTTCACCTCCTCGGCGCGCGACTCGCTGCGGCTTTCGGGAGACTCGGTGGAGCCGCCGAGCTTCATGGGCTGCTTCACGTTCTGCTTCTGGCTTTCCTGACGGGCCCTGCGCTGCTCGACGCGGTCGAGGCGGATCATCTCGTCGGCCTTGAGGCGTACGCTACGGATCTCCTTCTCACGCTCGTGATGCAGGTCCCTCGCGTCCTTGATGCAGGCGTTAGCGAGGAAGCGCGTGTGGCACCAGTCCTTCATGACGTCGAGCGCACCGTCGATCTCCTTCTGCCTGGCCGAACCCGCCTCATTGGCGGCCTTTGCATCCTCAACCGTCTTCAGGGCGGCCTCGGGCGACCAGCGCTCGTAGTAGGAGCGGTCGGCGAGCACCTTCTGCGCCGCCTCCATGCGGACCTCGAGCTCGGACTTGTCGGCGGCCAAAGCGGCGACAGGCGCCAGCACGGCGGACGCCATCAGAGCGGAAAGAAGATAAGTGCACGGCTTGTTCATAGAAACTCGGCGCAGAAACCTCTGTCTTCTGACAGAGGAGGAAGCGCCGTCCTCCTTGATAAGTTCGGTTAAATGGGTGCCTCTCTTTTCGAGAAGCGTGAGCTTCCTGTAGCTGATGCCGGAAGAAAGCTTTACGCCGTCCAGCCTCCGGACATCGAAGCAACCGGACGATCTTCGGCCGAAGATGAAGCCGGTTTGCCCAAGACATCTCACCTTGTCGAAGAGCCTGAAGTTCTTGACCATATGCGGTGTTTGGTTGAGCTTACGGTATCCGATCTTCGTTCCGTCTTCAAGCGTCTGCAAGAGTATCGTGCATTTGTGAATCTGACGGTTGTGCTTGCGCATCTGCCGCTGATGGAGGCAGACGCCTCTTCGTACGGCCTTGAGGTTCCCCGCGATGCAGCAAGCATCGACGCAATGCGCCTTGGGGAGTCCCGGGGTGATGCGCGTGTTCTTCGTCAGATAGCCGCAGGTGTTCTCAACAGGCAAGCCGGGATGCGCCTTGCGCACGCGATCGAGCAATGTCCAACGCACGATGTCCATGAAGGCTTCCGCTCTGAACGAATGAGCGCGCTTGACCTTCAACTTGATCTTCCCTGCGTGACAGGCCTTGTGGCAGATCTCGCAGAGCGTGATCAGATTGTTGGGGGCATCGCCGCCGATTTAACGGCTTTCGAGGTGGTGCACGTTGAGGATCTTGTCCTTCGAATGACCGTGACAGTGCTGGCAAAAGTGACCGTCTCTAAAGATAACGTATTCAAGCACGTTCCAAAAGCCGAGCAGATCGCCCTGCTGATAGTCCGTGCCTTCAACAGTCGTATTTTTGATCTTCTGAATGTCGAACGATGCCGTCTCAATCACGATCATGATTAAGGCCCTGCACCCGCATTCCCGCCAGAGACGGCTCGGCCCGCATTTTCCGGGAGAAAGTTCGGGCCGAAAGACTGGATCGGGTCAGGCGCGGGAGCGCCCGGCGGATTCTCGTGCGTCAGAAGACGGTCACGACCTCGTCCATGGGCAGGCGGGACTTCGGACGGGCGGCGTTGCTGTCCTCGGGCAGGCGGTACGGCACAGACGGTGCGCAGGCCCTTTTCAGCGAGTCCGAGGCATTCGTCCATCTTCGCCATGTCGAGGCCCTCGAGGCAGGTCGAGTCGATGCCGCGCTCGGCGGCGGCCCAGAGCAGGAAGCCCATGGCGATGTAGGCCTGGCGCGTCTCCCAGGAAAGGAGCTCCTCCTGCGTGACCTGATGCAGCCCCACGAAGTGGCGGCGTCCCGCATCGGCGGCGCCAGAAACCGCATCCTCGGCCGTCACGCGGCCGTCGGCGAGCTCCTGGGCGACGAGGCGGCGGAAGCGCTCCTCGGTGAACTCCACGGGCACCGCGAAGACGACGAGATGGCTCGCATCGGCCACGCGCGGGCGGTTGAAGTCGAGCACGGCCGGCATCACGCGGGCCTTGCCTTCGTCCGTGCCCGTCACGAAGAAGTGCCAGGGCTGGGAGTTGACGGAGGACGGCGACAGGCGGAGAACCTCCATGAGGTCCGCGATGTCGCGGTCGCTGATCCTGCGGGCCGGATCGTAGTGTTTGGTCGTGTAGCGCGTGCGCACAAGCTCGACGATGTCCATGATGTTCACCTCTTTTGAAAAGTGCCGCAGGGAGGGGCTCCCGACGGTCTGTTTTCCATTCTATGACGAAAGTCGCCTCGCGCAGAGTCCCTGCAAGAAGCGGTTGCAATCGGCCGGAAGCATCAGTCCGAAAGGATGAGGCGGATGTGCAAAACGCGGCCCGTCCTGAACGGAGCCGCGTTTTTCGCGTGGTGTCGGGCGCCCTTACGCCTCGGCGGGCACGGGGCTGCGGGTAATCCTCACTCGCTCGATGCGGTGGCGCGAGACGTCGGTCACCTCGAAGACGAGGCCCGCCTCCTCGAGCCTGTCACCCTTGGCGGGGAGACGGCCCATCCTGTCGAGGAGAAGGCCTGCGAGCGTCACGTACTCGCCGTCGACGCTCATCAGGCCGTCGACGCCGCAGGTCTGCTCGACGAGGAAGAGCTCGACGCTGCCCTCGGCGCTCCAGCCGCCTTCAACCGCCTCGATCGAGAGCCTGTCGCCCTCGTCGGGGAAGTCGCCAGCGATGGCCTCGAGGATGTCGTGGGAGGTGGTGAGGCCCTGGATCACGCCGAACTCGTCGGTGACGAGCACGAGCGAGGCCTGGGAGCTCTTGATGTCCTGCATGAGGCGGATGACGTTGATCGTCTCGGGCACGGTGAGCGGCTGGCGCTCGGAAGCGCAGCGCACGAGCGCCTCGGGCGAGGGCTCCATGCCGATGAGGTCCTTGGCCTTGACGACGCCGATCACGTTCTCGAGCGTGCCGTCGCAGACGGGGAAGCTGCTGTGCGGCATGTCCTGCACGCGCTTCATGTTCTCCTCGAAGCTGCGGCGGGAGTTGAGCCAGGCAATCTCGCTTCTCGGCGTCATGATGGTCTTGATGTTGCGGTCGGCGAGCGTGAGCACGCCCTCGACCATCTGGCGCTCCTCGCGCCCGAAGCTCTCGTGAACGACGCGGTCCTCGGTCGCCTCTTCATCATCCCTGCGCGGTTGGCGAGACATCAGGCGCACGATGGCGTCCGTCGTGCGCTCGCGGAACGGCACGCGGTCGAGGTTTCTCGAGGCATTGCGCGCGGCAAGCTGGTTGAAGAATTCGATGAGGATCGAGAAGGCGATCGCAGCGTAGAGATAGCCCTTCGGAATGTGGAAGCCGAGCCCCTCGGCGATGAGGCTGCAGCCGATCATCAGCAGGAACGAGAGGCAGAGCACCACCACCGTCGGATGACGGTTGACAAAGTCCGTGAGCGGACGGCTCGCGGCAATCATCACGATCATGGCGATCACGACGGCACTCATCATCACGTAGAGGTTGTCGACCATGCCGACGGCGGTGATGATGGAGTCGAGCGAGAAGACCGCGTCAAGAAGCAGGATCTGGGCGATGACGACCCAGAAGCCGGCCCTGCCGCTGCCGTGCTTTTCCGAGTGCGGCAACGCCTCGAGGCGCTCGTGCAGCTCGGTCGTGGCCTTGAAGAGCAGGAAGAGGCCGCCACCCAGAAGGATCTGGTCCCTGAACGAGAACGGGTGCCCCCAGACGGAGAAGACGGGGTCCGTGAGGGCCACGAGCCACGACATGATGGAGAGAAGGCCCAGACGCATCGCGAGCGCAAGTCCGAGGCCCACGTAGAGGGCCTTGTCCTGCTGTGAGGCGGGAAGCTTTTTCGCGATGATGGCAATAAAGACGAGATTGTCGATCCCGAGGACGATTTCAAGAACGACAAGCGTAAGAAGACCGACCCAGATGGTCGGATCAAGCAGAAATTCCATGTGCAATTGAGGGATTAAGCACCCGACCCGCGGATGCCCGGAGCGCGACCGCAGGCTTTCCTGATAGAGAAGCGCACGATGACGGACGCGTCCGATAAAATTACCATATTTTCATCGGTCGTCAGTCCCCCACAGCGACCTTATTCACGGCCCAGCAACATTCTGAAAAGATCTTCATGCCGCTTACCGAACGCCTGAGCAGCCGCGTGGCTGCCGAAGCCCTTGCCCTGGCAGGTTCCGAACCGAGGGGCGTCCCCGCCGTCATCGACACCAACGTCGTGCTCGACCTCATCTACTGGGAAGACCCACATTCTGAGGACTTGAGACGAGCCCTCGAGGAGGGACGCATCCATGCGCTGCGCTCGGGCGAGGCGGTCATGGAGCTTGCGGAAGTGCTCTCGCGCCCCGCGTTCACGGGCGACGAGGACGAGGCGGCGAGACTCGCAGCGCTCTGGTGCTCGATGAGCGTGCCCGTCGACGAGGAAAAGATCAGGGAGGCGGCCGACATCATCACGGTCCAGTGCAGGGACCCCCTTGACCAGAAGTTCTTCACGCTCACGCTTGCGGGCGGCGCAAAGCTTCTTGTGAGCAAAGACAAGCTCGTGCTCAAGGCCGGCCGCAAGATGAAGCGATACGGCGCCTGCGCCTTCCGTCCCGAAGAGACGGCGGCGAGGCTCGACGCGCTCAGCTGAGCGCGTACTTCGCCATGGCAATGACGTTGACGATGATCCAGAGGGCCACCATGGCGAAGGCGACGTAAAGCGCACCGCGCATGAACTTTCGCAACATGTACGACTCCAAAAAAACAGAGGAATAAAAAGGCCGATCATTTTAGCCGTTTCCACTCCGTCTGAGAAGCCCCCGTTTCGTGTCCCCCAATCCCGTCGGAACCACCTAGAGAATACACCTTAGCCTGTGCCGCAGGCCATCCGCCGAGTCTCCCTAACCGACTTGACGCGCATCAACGAACCACGAAATCGTCCGAAACGATACGAAATTCCACCAGCGCCACACGCACAGGCGTTTCCCCCGAATCTAGGCAGAATGCCCATCCCCTGAATACGTCCCGGGGCATCCCGCGATTCCCGAACCAATTCATAGAATGAAGGCTCGGGTTCCGCCTGAGAACCCGGGACCGGGCGAATCATTATTCTTCAACCGCTTGTCCGCAGGATCGTTTCCAAGTGCCCGCATCCTGCCTCCCCGGTCAGAATCATAAGGCCCAGATTCGGACAAACTCCGCCCGAAGACTGCCCCACTTTTCAAGCAAAAACCGGAGTCATCACCGTGGATCAGACCACTCAAATCATTCAGAGCATCAACAGCCTGCTCTGGGGCATGTACGGCCTCATTCCGCTGCTCGTCGGCACGGGCCTGTACTTCACCTTCAAGCTTCGATTCGTTCAGATCAAGCGCTTCGTCATGGCCGTCAAGCACGTCTTCGGCGGCATCACGCTCTTCGGCCGCAAGGCCGACAAGGACGGCATGTCCTCCTTCCAGTCGCTCGCGACGGCCATCTCGGCCCAGGTGGGCACGGGTAACCTCGCCGGCGTGGCCACCGCCATCGCCATGGGCGGTCCGGGCGCCATCTTCTGGATGTGGATCGCCGCCTTCTTCGGCATGGCGACCATCTTCTCCGAAGCCGTCCTCGCCCAGCTCTACCGCACCCGCGACGCTCACGGCCACCTGACCGGCGGCCCGGCCTACTACATCAGCCAGGGTCTCGGCAGCAAGACGCTCGCCGCCTTCTTCTCGGTCGCGATCATCATCGCGCTCGGCTTCGTGGGCAACATGGTGCAGGCCAACTCGATCGCCGGCGCCTTCTACACGGCCTTCAACGTCCCGACCTGGGTCACCGGCATCTTCACCTTCATCATCGCCGGCTTCATCTTCATCGGCGGCATCCGTCGCATCGCCTCGTTCGCCGAAAAGATGGTCCCGATCATGGCCCTCATCTACGTCATCGGCTCGCTCACCATCATCTTCACGAATCTCGAAGGCGTGATGCATGCCCTTGAAATGATCTTCGTGGGCGCCTTCGACCCGATGGCCGCCACCGGCGGCGTCATCGGCGCGGGCATCAAGGAAGCCATCCGCTACGGCGTCGCCCGCGGCCTCTTCTCGAACGAAGCCGGCATGGGCTCGACCCCGCACGCCCACGCCGTGGCCCGCGTCAAGCACCCCGCCGAACAGGGGCTCGCCGCCATCATCGGCCTCTTCATCGACACGTTCATCGTCGTAAACATGACCGCCTTCGTGATCCTCTGCACGGGTGCGCTTGACGGCACGACAACAGGCATCGCGCTCACCCAGAAGGCCTTCACGCTCGGTCTGGGCACGATCGGCAACGGCTTCGTCGCGGTCTGCCTGCTCTTCTTCGCCTTCACGACCATCGTCGGCTGGTACTTCTTCGCCGAGCAGAACGTCAAGTACCTCGTCGGCGTGCGCTACGTCTCGATCTACCGCGTGCTCGTCCTCGCCTTCATCATGGCCGGCTCCTTCCTCCACGTCACCCTCGTGTGGGAGCTCGCCGACCTTTTCAACGGCCTGATGGCGATCCCGAACATCATCGCCCTGATCGGTCTGTCGAAGGTCGTGGGCCGCGCGCTCGAAGACTACGAGAAGAAGTTCCTCGCAGGCGAAACGCCCGAATTCGGCGAACTCGCCCCGGTCCCCGCCGACATCCCGCGCTACAACGGCGTCCCGGCCCAGGACCCCGCGCTCGAACCCAAGCCGCAGCATCACCGTCGCCTTGGCGGCCTGCGCAACCGCTTCCGCCGTCGTCCGCACAATGCGCAGGAAAACGACGCGTAAGCACGGCCCTCACCCAGACCTGAACCCCGCGCTTAGAAAAAGGACCCGCTTCGACGTTCGAAGCGGGTCCCGTTCATTCGCTTGACGGAAAGGACTTACTTGTCCTCGACCGGTTTGGATTCTGCCGACTTGGCAGGCGCCTGACTGCTCTGGCCCTTGGAACCGATGCTCTCAAGCGCCGTGCCGACGTGGTTGGCACCCTTCTTGAGGTCGGTGCCGAAACCGGCGACAGTGTTGCATCCGGCAAGCGCAACGGCGCCGCAGATCATCATGGCGGCAAGCATGATCTTCTTCATATTTACTCCTTGAAAGCGCCGCACCCGCGGCGGCCATGCGTTCAGTTTAGCCCAGCCGCAACGCTCGCGTTCGAACCTCGTACGCCTTGAGACAGTTTGTCCGCGGCGCCCGTCTCTTCCTGCCCATCTTCCTCGAGAAGACCAGCCGCCTCAATCGAACTCATCTTCTTCTGCATCACGTTCTGCCGCGTCTTCATCGCATCGAGGCTCGACTGCGCCTCGGAGAACTTCTTCTGCACCTTCGCGAAGCCCTCGGCAAACTGCAGGAACTCACCCTTGACCTCGCCGAGCACCTTCCAGACCTCGCTCGAACGCTCCTGAAGCGCAAGAGTCACAAAGCCCATCTGCAGGCTGTTGACGAGCGCCGATACGACCGTCGGCCCCGCGGGCGTGATCCGCCAGTCGCGCTGAAGCTTCTCGAAGAGCCCCGGAATCCTGATCACCTCCGCATAAAGTCCCTCGCTCGGCAGGTACATCACGGCGAACTCCGTCGTGTAGGGCGGCCTGACGTACTTGTCATGAATCGACTTTGCCTGCACAAGGACGGCCCTCTCAAGCGCCACCCTCGCTTGGGCGGCCGCAGCCACATCCGCCCTCGACTCGGCATCAAGCAGGCGTGCATAGTCCTCGACAGGGAACTTCGAGTCCATAGGGAGCCAACAGGGGCCGTCTCCCGAAGCGCCCGGCATCCTCACCGCAAAGTCCACCGCCTCCCGGCTGCCCGGCACGACCCTCACCTGGGCGCCGTACTGCGCTGGCGTGAGGATGTTGGCGAGGATGGCGGCGAGCTGCGTCTCGCCGAAGGTGCCGCGGGTCTTCACGTTTGCGAGGATGCCCTTGAGGTCCCTGACGCTCTCGGCCATCGTACGCATCTCGCCCAGCCCCGTCTGCACGAGGCCGAGCTTCTCGTCCACGGTCCTGAAGCTCGCCGTAAGGCGCTCGGAGAGCGTGCGATCGAGCTTTTCCTGAACCGTCGCACGCATCTCCTCGAGGCGGGCCTCGTTGCCTGCGCGCACCTTCTCAAGGCTGGCGTCCACGCTCGTGCGGATCTCGGAGAACTTGGACTCGAGCTTGGCGCCGAGCGCTTCGCTCGCCGATGCATTCGTCTCGATGATCTTCGCGAAGCGCGCGTCCACCAGCCCCTGCAGCTCAAGGAGCTGGCGGTTCATCACCTCGCGCGTCTCGGCAAGCGACTGTCTGGCCGTCTCGTTGAGCGTACGCACCTCGGCCGCGCTCCTGTTCTGCTGCTCGGTGAGGTAGCCGGTCAGCCCCGCCAGCGTCTGCGAGACGCCGCGCTCGACGTTGAGGACCGCCTGTTGCACCTCCTGGCGCTCGCTCCTCACCCCCGTGAGGATCGCCTCAATCATCTCGTCCTGCTCGTCGCGCCGCAGGTTCTCCGAAGTCTGGATCTTCAAAAGGCGCATTTCGAGCACGAGCCAGACCACAGCGGCGGCGAGAAAGGCGCACAGGCCCGTAAGTATCAGAAGAAGCGTGTCGGTCGTCATGTCGGCATCCAGAAAAAATGCAGGGGCGCTCGCCCCGTTCGGAACGCTATCTTAGCCGAGCCTGCGAAAAGACTCATGCCTCGCACGACGCGTGCCGAGAATGCAAAAAGGCCTCCGCCTCCCGAAGGAGGAAGAGGCCCTGAATCAAGCCCTTGAGAGCGGATTACTTGGCGGTCGGGACCTTGCTGGCCACGCCTTCAACGAAGTACATCATCTGCTGGAGTTCTTCGTCGGTGGCGACCTTGCCTTCCGGAATCATGACCTTGCCTTCATTGCTGACAACCGGACCTGTGAACGGATGGAACTCGCCCTTTTCAAGCTTGGCGTAGGTGGCCTTGATGCGGGAGGCGACGTTTTCCGGAGCCTTCGGGGTCATGTCGGCAAGCTCAATCATGTGGACGTTCGCGCCGCCCCAAACCGGGGTGTTATCCCACTTGCCGTCAAGCACCTTCTGGATTTCGTTCGTGTAGTACTCCTCCCAGCGGTGCACGACGCCGCCGAGAAGCATCGTCGGAGCAGCCTTGTGCATGGCGGAGTTGTAGGAGATGACCGGAACCTTGGCTTCTTCGCAGGTGGAGGCGACGGCCGTGGAGTTCGTGTGATGCGTGATCACGTCGGCCTTCATGCCGATGAGGGCCTTCGTGGCGTCGGCTTCCTTGCCCGGATCGTACCAAGAGGACGTCCAGACGACGCGGACCTCGATGTTCGGGTTCACGGCGCGGGCGCCGAGCGTGTAGGCGTTGATGCCTTGGAACACTTCGGGAATCGGAAGGGCGGCGACGTAGCCGAGGATGTTGGTCTTCGTCGTGGCGGCGGCGAGCATGCCGGCGAGGTAGCGGCCTTCATAGAAGCGGGCCGTGTAGTTCTTGACGTTCTTGCTCGTCTTGTAGCCCGTGGCGTGCTCGAAGTAGACGTTCGGGAACTGCTTGGCGACCTTCATGACGGAGTTCATGTAGCCGAACGACGTTGCGAAGATGATCTTGTTGCCCTGCTGGGCGAGGTCGCGGATGACGCGCTGGGCGTCGGCATTTTCAGGGATGTTCTCGATCCAGGTCACCTTGATCTTGTCGCCGAACTTCTCTTCGACGAACTTGCGGGCGATGTCATGCTGGGAGGACCAGCCTTCCTCGTTGGCCGGGCTGACGTAGACGAAGGCGACCTTCAGCGGCTCGTCCTTGGCGAAGACGGCGACCGGGGCGGCGTTGAGCGCGACGGCGGTGGCGCCGGCGAGGCAGAGCTTGAAGGCAGTACGTTTTTGCATGGATGAATTCTCCTGAAGACAGAAGTAAAAGAATCAATGGCTAGTTTAGCCAAGAAGGCAGGACATGCCTACCTTCTCGCCAGGTGAAATTCTTAGCTGCGCGGCGCGAACGGCTTGCCGAGCGAGGCGGGCACGTTGAGGCGGATCCAGGCGGGATTGCGGCTGATGAGAACCAGCACGAGAATCGTCGCGATGTACGGCGTCATGGCCATGAACTGCGGCGCGATGTCGATGCCCATGCCCTGAACCGCGAACTGAAGCATCGTGACGCCGCCGAAGAGGTAGGCGCCGACGAGCACGCGCGCGGGACGCCAGGTGGCGAACGTGACGAGCGCAAGTGCGATCCAGCCTCGGCCCGCAACCATGCCCTCGACCCAGAGCGGCGTGTAGACGAGCGAGAGGTAGGCGCCCGCAAGCCCCGCCATCATGGCACCGAAGAGCACGGCCCAGAAGCGGATGAGGCGCACGGGATAGCCGAGCGCGAATGCAGATTCGGGAGACTCGCCGACGGCTCGGAGAATGAGGCCGGGACGAGACTTGAAGAGGAAGTACCAGACGCCCGCGATCATCGCAAGCGCGGCATAGGCGAGCCAGTGCTGGGAGAAGAACGCCTCGCCGAGGAACGGAATGCCCTCGAGGCCCGGAATGCCGAGCGGAGCGCGGCCGGGAAGCGCGGCGCCCTGCAGGGACTGGCCGAGGAAGGCCGAGAGCCCCGTGCCGAAGAGCGTGAGCGCAAGACCTGCGGCGTACTGGTTGGCGCGAAGGCCGATCGTGAAGAACGCAAAGAGCAGGCCGAGCAGAAGGCCTACGCCCATGCCCGCGAGAAAGCCGAGCTCGAAGCTGCCCGTGGCATGCGTCACCGCAAAGCCCGAAACGGCGCCCATGAGCATGATGCCCTCAATGCCGAGGTTGAGCACGCCCGACTTCTCATGAATGATGATGCCGACGGCGGCGATGAGAAGGGGCGTCCCCGCGTTGAGCGTGGAGGAAATGATCGATGCGGCGAGACTCATCAGGCAGCCTCCTTCTTGAAGCCGATCCACTTGAACTGATAGAAGATCATCGTATCGCAGGCGAGTATAAAGAAGAGAAGAAGGCCCTGGTAGACGCCCGTGATCGAGGACGGAAGGCCGAGGCGGCTCTGCGCGAGCTCGCCGCCTAGATAGAAGAGCGCCATGATGAACGCGGCGGGCACGCAGCCCAGCGGCGTCAGGCGCCCCACGAAGGCGACGATGATAGCTGCGAAGCCATACCCCGGAGAGATGGTCGGGGTGAGCTGGCCGAGCGGACCCGCGGCCTCGATGCCGCCGGCAAGCCCCGCGAGGGCGCCGCAGATGAGCATCGAGATCCAGATCAGGTGACCCGGACGGTAGCCTGCATAACGGGCGGCGAGCGGCGCCATGCCGGAGATCTTGAACTCCATGCCGATCTCCATCTTGTCCATGAGGACCCAGATGCCGAGCGCGGCGATGACGGCCATCAGGGCGCCGGCGTGCAGGCGGGTGCCCTCGAGGATGACGGGCAGGAGCGCGCCGCTTTCAAAGAGCGCGGTCTGCGGGAAGCCGAAGCCGTCGGGATCGCGAAGCGGCCCTTGGACGGCCCAGGAGAGCAGGAACTGCGCCACGTAGACGAGCATGAGCGAGACAAGAATCTCGTTGGCGTGGAACTTGTGGCGAAGAAGCGCCGTGATCGCGCCCCAGAGAGCGCCGCCGAGCGCAGAGGCCAGCATGACGAGGACGACGAACCAGGAGCCCGTCGTGTCGTTGCACATCAGGGCGACCGCGCCGCCCGCAATGGCGCCCGCAACGAGCTGGCCCTCGGCGCCGATGTTCCAGACGTTGGCGCGGAAGCACACCACGAGGCCCACGGAGCAGAGCAGCAACGGCGTCATCTTGACGCACACCTCGGCCCAGCCGCTCAGGCTGTCGAGCGGAGAGATGAAGAAGGTGACGAGGGCCTCGACGGGATCCTTGCCGAGCGCGGCGAAGATCACGGCGCCCGCGACGACCGTGAGCAGGAGTGCAAGCGCGGGCGACAGCCAGCGCAGGCTGCGGGCGGGCTCCTGACACGAGGTCATGGCAATGGGGAAATTCATGCTTCGCCTCCTTCATGACCGGACGCGCCGGCGGGGCCGTCGGGCCAGAGACCGGACATCCAGCGACCGACGATTTCAATGTTCATTTCAGACTTGGGAACGGCGGGAGAGAGATGACCGCGGTACATGACCGCGATGCGGTCGCAGATCTCGAAGAGTTCGTCGACTTCCTCGGAAACGACGAGCACGGCCGCGCCGTCCTCGCGCAAGCGCATCAGCGCGTTGCGGATCGTGGCGGCGGCGCCGACGTCGACGCCCCAGGTGGGCTGATTGACGATGAGCACGCCCGGATTCTGAAGAATCTCGCGGCCCATGATGAACTTCTGCAGATTGCCGCCCGAGAGGCCGCCCGCATGCTTCTGCGGGGACGGGGTCTTCACGTGGAAGCGCTCGATGATCTTCTCCGTGAAGCGCAGGGCCTTCTCCTCGAGAATGAAGCCGTGCTTCACGAGGTCGTCGCCCGTGAGATAGGTGTTCGTCTGGAGCGAGATTTCGGGCACGGCGGCGTGGCCGAGGCGCTGCTCGGGCACGTAGCGTAGGCCGAGGCGGCGGCGGTCACGGGTGCCGAGGCTGCCGACGGGCTTGCCGAAGAGCATGACGCCCTCGTCGGCGACGGGGGCCTCGCCCGCAGCGACCGCCATCAGGCGCGCCTGACCGTTGCCCGAGATGCCGGCGACGCCGACGATCTCGCCCTTGCGCACGGCCACGGAGACGTTCTCGATGCCGCACACGCGCAGCGAGCCTGGATAGCTGACATCCTTCATCTCGAAGACCACTTCGCCCGGCGTGCCCGAGGCCTCGCGGATCGCGGGCGGCTCGGCGCCGATCATCAGACGGGCAAGCGACGCCTCGGTCTCGGCCTTCGGATTGACGGACGAGACGATCCTGCCCGCACGCAGCACGACGCAGCGGTCGGCGAGCTCGCGGATTTCGTCAAGCTTGTGGGAGATGAAGAGAATGGAGACGCCTTCCTCAGCCAGACGGTGGAGCGTCACGAAGAGCTTCCTGACGGCCTGGGGCACGAGCACCGAGGTGGGCTCATCAAGAATGAGGAGCTTGGGATTCGTCATCAGGGCGCGGATGATCTCCACGCGCTGGCGCTCACCCATCGAGAGCTCGTAGACGACCGCAGCGGGATCCACCTCAAGGCCGTACTTCTCGCCGAGCGTCTTCACCTCCTCGGAGATTTCGGCCGTGGAGCGGCCGGGCGGAAGCCCGAGGGCCACGTTCTCGGCCACCGTCAGCGTGTCGAAAAGCGCGAAGTGCTGGTGCACCATCGCAATGCCGCTCGCACGCGCTTCGGCAGGACTCGATACGTCGAGGGGCCTGCCGTCGAACTCGAGGCTCCCCTCGTCGGGGCGCACCGAGCCGTAGATGATCTTCATGAGGGTGGACTTGCCGGCGCCGTTCTCTCCGAGGACGGCGAGCACTTCACCGGGCGCGATATCCATGTTGATGCCGTCGTTGGCAACGATCCCCGGGTACCGCTTGGTGATATTTTTCAGGCTGAGACGTGGATGCATGCTGAGGCAGGACGCAGGGTCGGGCGTCCGTGTCAAAAACTTGTTCGGTCCGGCCCCGCCGCCGCAAGGCGGGCGACCCCGGATTTAAACACGTAATTTTATCGTTCCGCAGACACGTTGTCTAACATCAAGCACCCCTTATAAAGTCGAGCCGAGAAAACCCGCGGTTTTAACTGCCGGGATGATAGGCGCTCAAATCCCCTTCGCACAAACTCGTGCGAAGCATGCGTCCTCGAAAAGGACGGTGTAGGATTGAGGTCACGAAAGCCAACATCGCCTACAAGTTCGAACTGATGCCTACCCGGGAGCAGAAGCGAATCTTCGCTCAAGCTGCCGGGTGTCGGCGTTTCGTGTGGAACAAGGCGATAGAACTGCAGAAGCGGTGCCTTGAACAAGAGGTTCCTTTTCTCAAGTACACGGAGTTGGCCGGACGGTTGGTGCTGTGGAAAAAGGAAGACGACATGTTGTGGTTGCTGGAAGCGCCTTCTCAGGCACTTCAACAGTGCCTGATGGACGCGTCTGCTGCAATCCAAGCGTTCAAGGCTAAGAAAAAAGGGCTTCCCAAAGTTCCAAGCTCGGGGCGACGGGGATTCCTTCCGCATTCCGCAAGTTCGCCCGACGGATTGGGATGAGGCCAACGGTCGAGTCCGCATCCCGAAGGCAGGTTTCGTGCGATTCAGAAAGTCGCGTCCGATTCAAGGCTAGATCAAGCAGATGACGGTTTCCGTCGAATGCGGGCATTGGTTTGTCTCGGTCGTGACGGAGATGGATTTCGCCAACGACGGTCCGCGTCGTCCCGGCGAGGTCGGCATTGATCTGGGCATTGCCCAGACGGTGACGCTCTCGGACGGGACGGTGTTCCAGCTCGATGTCGAATCCATCAAGAAGCACGAAAAGCAAATCGCCGTACTTCAGCGCCAGCTCTGCCGCAACAAGGAAGCTCGTCAAAAGCTTGCCAAGTTGGGCAAGGCAAACCCGTTCGACAAGCGGGAGCCCAGCCGCAAGCGCAGAAGACTGAAGGCGAAGATTCAGAATCACCATCGTTGTATCCGCAACATTCGTCGGGACTTCATGCTTAAGACGGCTCACACCATCGCACAGAATTACGGAGGGGTGGCCATGGAAGATCTGAAGCTGAAGAACATGACGAAGTCGGCCAAAGGCACGGTTGAGGAGCCTGGCAAAAACGTGAGGCAGAAGACGGGCTTGAACCGGTCTCTGGCGCGCGTTGCGCCCTACGCGATGAGAATGGCCATCCACTGGGCTGTATTCAAGGCCAATGGACGACTCATTCTCGTCGATCCGAAATACACGAGCCAGACCTGCCCAATCTGCGGATGCACGAGTTCGTCAAATCGACCTTCGCAGGCGCATTTCGGTTGTCAGAAATGCGGGTACACCGCGAATGCCGACGTCGTGGGGGCAACCAATGTCCTCAAGAAGAGCCGGACAGGCTCAGTTCGCCCGTGTAGTGAGCTTGGCAACAAGACAGCAACGGGAACCGTCCTTTTCGTCGCGTCTTGACGCGAAGTGAAGAGGAATCCCGCGTATTTATACGCCGGGAGGATGTCAATTCCGTTCATCCGCCTCCCATGGAGCCTCCGAAAACGGATTGGACGCCCAAAATGCAGAAACATTTTGTTGCATATGCGATTTTGCATTTTCCCAAAACCTCTGTATCATTCAGATCCTCGAGTGCGGTAGTAGCTCAGTTGGATAGAGTATCTGGCTACGAACCAGAGGGTCGTGGGTTCGAATCCTGCCTACCGCACCACCTAATTAAGAAGCCGTCGATGCAAAAGCATCGGCGGCTTTATCTTTGTCGGGCAACCGTTTTCAGGGCGTCCGGCGATTGCAGGCGGCCTTGGAGGGAAGCGTCGGACTTTTTTTAAGTTTTTTTGCTTTTTCCCTTTTGGCATGCTATGCTTTCACTCCTGATGTTCGAGGGTCGACGGAAATGACTAATCCGATCCGACGGCAGATACAAGAACATCCCGCCTGTGATACGCATCGACCGCGATCGCATGCGGAAGGATTTCAGCGGAGAAGTGGCAGAGAGGTCGAATGCACACCCCTGCTAAGGGTGCAGGTCCGAATAAGGGCCTCGGGGGTTCGAATCCCCCCTTCTCCGCCAGTTTCTGAACAGGGCTCTGGACTAAGTTCCGAGCCCTGTTTTTTTCATGAAAAAGATGAGAGCAAAGCACGCAAAAACCCTTGCGGCCCGAAGTCGCATCATGAAAGATTCGCAGGAACCAAGCCCTCATCACCACACCGAGATCTGCGTCGCACCCGTATCTCTTCATGAGCTGATCTGATTGTTTGGCGATGCACCTGCTCCTTAGTTTTCATCATAGAGGGTGATGAACGGTTTGTCATCATTTCCATTTTTTACGCGTGTCACGTTCGCGAATGGGCGGCTCTCCACCATCCACCAATTTGATCCTGCAGCTGCCGCAACATGGCGACAGCTTTTCAATTGCCACCACGGCACGGGCGCCATTCGTCAGGCAGCCAAACCTCGTCGGTGAATCGGGAGAGTTTCGATATAGCCGAGCCTTGTTCCGGGGCGTAGGTTTGTTTGTCAAGACCTGCGTACAACAGGTTAAGCCAAGCCGCCACGACGCGTCGCTCCCAAAGTTCGTGCTTGACGAATTGCCCCGTCAGCAGATCGTGCTGCGTAGGCTTGAGCTTCTTTGTCGATACGACTTTCACCAACAAGTCGTATTCGTCAAGCGGAACCGCACACGAGTATCGCGGAAAGCTTTTGTCCTTTCCCTGCCCTTCGGCATGGCTCGTGCGGCTTTCCACTCAGGTGTGGCACGCATCTGCAGAACACGATCCAATCCTCCGCCCATGACGGCGTTCTGAGGCTGACTGCGAAGCTCAAACTCTTCCGCAACCGACTGCGCTCTTGATCTCCCGACAAGAGCGCAGAAAACAAAAAAGCCCCGCGGGCCGACTGCCTGCGAGGCGATTTTCATGGAGCGGGTGAAGGGAGTCGAACCCTCGTCTCCAGCTTGGAAGGCTGGGGTAATAGCCGTTATACGACACCCGCTTCGAGAGTTTTGGAATCTTACCACAGAGCCCGTCGAATTGCCAAACACCCGAGCCCTGCGGACCGTGCGCCTCAGGCGCTGCGCGAGGCGAGAAGGCGTTCGAGCCAGAAGAGGCCGACGATGGTCTTGACGTCCGTGATGCGGCCGTCGGCGCACATGTCGAGCGCCTCCTTCAGATCGACGCGGACAACCTCGAGATGCTCGCCCTCGTCAAGGGCCTGCGTGCCCCAGGAGAGGTCCTCGGCCAGAAACACGACGATGCGTTCATTGGAATAACCGATCGCGTTGTTGAGTTCGCCGAGTCGCGTCCAGCGCGCTGCGTGAATGCCGCACTCCTCGACGAGCTCGCGCTTCGCGCAGTCGAGCTCGGCCTCGCCCTGATCGAGCTTGCCCGCAGGAATCTCCCAGAAGGCCCTGCGCAGCGGATGGCGCCACTGGCGTTCGAGGACGATCGTGCCGTCAGCCCCCAGGGCGATCATGCCGGCCGCGCCGCCGTGACGCAGGCCGAAGCGGCGGCTCGGACGTCCGTCGGGAAGGACGACGTCCTCCTCGACCACCTTGATGAAGCGGCCGTCGAGGAGCACGCGCTCGGCGACGGACGTTTCAGTGAGCGGATCGTTCTCTCGCTCGGCGCGGGGAACGGGAGCCTCAAGCTTCGGATAGGGGCACTCGGCGGTCGTATGTTCGGTCATGGCGGATGTTCCGGAAAAAAGCGGTTCCTTCAGTATATGCCAGCCGTACGTGCGGGGGAGGCCCATGCCGGCGGACTGGGCTACAATGACCGATTCCTTTTTTCCCAAAAAAAATACCAGTACATGCACGCCGCAGTCGTTGGAGCGGGCCTCACGGGCCTGCAGACCGCCCTGTCCCTCGTCAGAAAAGGTGCCGACGTCACCGTCATCGAAGCCCAGCGCGCGCCCTGCCAGGGCGCGAGCTACTGTGCGGGCGCCGTTCTCGGCGACCCCGCACCCGCGCCGATCGCACGTCCGGCAGGACGTCTTGCGCGCCTCAAGGCGCTCGCCTCGAACACCTCGGAACTCGTCTACGGCAGCGGCGCGGCCGTTCGCCACCCGAGCTTCATCTCCGCCATGACCGCATGCCGCGAGCCCGCGCGATGCGAGGCGAGGGACGCGCTCGCCGCGGAGCTCTCCGAGGCCTCGACGTCGATGCTCAGGGCCGAGGCGCAGGAGCACGGCTTCATTCTTCAGGAAAGCGCGGGCACGATCATCGTCTCGCCCGAGGCCGGCGAAGCGTCCCCCGCGACGCTTGAGGACGTCACCGCCATCGAGCCCTCGCTCTATGCGGCCACGGACGTCGGGAGCTTCTCATTCTCGCGCGCGACCACCTGGTCCGTGAGCTACTACGCCAAGCAGCTCAGGGAACACCTCGCCGAAGCGGGAGTGAAGATCCTCTGCAGCAGGAAGGCGACGGGCCTCATCTCCGACAACGGCCGCATCTGCGGCGTGGCGGCGGACGAGCCCGTCAGGGCCGACGCCGTCGTCGTCGCCTGCGGCACGGGCGCCCTTGAAATTCTTCCCGAACATGCCTACGGCGGCGTGCCGCTTGCGCCCGTCACCCGCTCCGTGCTCAACGTGAGCCTCTCGGGCGACGCCTGCGTGATGCGCCATGCCGTGAGGACGCCCGAGGGACGCATCGCACTGCCGCTCGACACGTTCGTGCGCATCATGGGCCGCTGGCATCTCGGCGCCCAGGAGCACTGCCCCGTCGACAAGGAGTACAAGGCGCTCTGGGAAATGGGCGTGAAGCTCTTCCCCGCCGCCACCGACTGGTCTCAGGGGCGCTATCTCTCGCACACCGTGCTCTCGAGCCCCGACGGCCTGCCCGTCGCAGGCGCCTCCGGCATGCCGGGGCTGCACCTGAGCATTGCGGGCGGCATCCACGGCGCCGACTTCTGCACGGCCGTGGCGGACGTCGTCTCCGACGGCGTCCTCGGACGCGAGAACCCCTTCTCCGAACGCCTCTCCTGGCGGCGATTCGGCGGTTGACTTCCTCCTCCGTCCTAAAGGGCGGGGATTCCTTGGGCCACGCGATCGCGTGGCTTGAGGATGGCTCCCATTGATGGCATCGAGTCCTCCGGCCGAAAGCCTTGCTCCCCAATACTCACTACATGGGCGATGTGCTTTTTGTTGTGTGCACTCGGGCCTGTCCGGCCCTTCCTCAACACGTTCAGGGCGCCCACCACGTCGGCATTCGCTTCGAAGCCGCAACTTTCGTTGACGCACTTGAAAATCGCCTGCGTCGGGCGGTTGCGTTTGTCCCTGCTCTGACAGTGCGGGCAGGTGATGCTCGTCCCTCTCGGATCAACGGGAATCATCACACCACCCACTTTCAGAAGTTGCCATTCGATTGTTTGGCGAAGACTGTAGAACCCCGTGCGCAGGATGGCGCGGTTGAGCCCGCTTTTCTGCTTCACATTCTTGCCGGGATTCGCAACGGTGCCCTTGGCGGACGCCGTCATGTTCTTCACCTTCAGGTCCTCGACGTACACGCAGCCGTACTCCTGCGCGAGCGCATGCGCCGTCTTCCTGTGGAAATCCTGTCGAATGCAACGAATCTTTCGGTATAGGTTTTGAAGCCTCTCCTTGAGCCGACGGCGCTTGCGACTCGGCTGCTTCTTGTCAAAAGGCTCCGCCAGTCCCAACTTCGCGAGTTTCTTTCGCGACTCCTGGTTGAGCGAAAGCTTGCGTTTCAAGCCCGCAATGCGTTTCTCGATCGAGCGAATCTTCGCCGTGTCGAGATCGTAGAATCGTCCGTCGTTCGTCGCGACGGCATGCACGACGCCGACGTCGATTCCAACATCGAGCGCCTTCATGTCGGGGACCTTGACTTCGAACTCAACCGTGAAGATCACGAACCAGTGGCCGCAGTCCTTCCTGACGTGAATCTGCTTCACGACACCGGGAACGAGCATCCCGTCCGCACACTCGAACGCGATGGGACGCGTTCTGCGGTATCGAATCCAACCGATCTTTGGGAGCTTGACTCGCCCGTTGGCATCGTCGATGTGTTCAGGAGCAAATTGCGGAATCCGAAAGCCGTCACCGATGTCTTTCTCCTTGAACTTCGGCCACCCTTTGTGTGCCGGATCGCTATTGGGACGGAAGCTGTCGCCGATGGCGCGATCGAGATCGCGCAGGGCCTGCTGGAGCGGTTGGGACATTGCCTCTCGAAGAAAGGCGGTCTCGGGTTGTTTTTTTCCAGAGCACCAACTCGTGAGCGAGCTCCTTGTAAGTGAGAAGCTTTTCACCTTTGGACTTGCGCTCGTTTTGGATCTCCAACGCCTTGTTGAAGACAAACCTGCGGCAACCGGCGTTTCGACTCAAGGCCGCACGTCGGGTCTCGTCAACGTAGAGTTCGTATTGAAAGGCGCAGGTGATCTTCATACGAACATCATGGCACACTTCCTTCAGGAATGCGTGTTTTTCAACCAAATGCCCATTGGGGCCTTATATCCTCCCCATGAATGGAGAGGTTTTACGGCCCGTTGGATAAGGCGGCCTTTGAGAAGCCTCCTGTGCCGCGTGCGGGCGCCGCGGCCATTCGTCAACATCAATAATGTGCGAGTACAATAACCCGCACATTTTCCTTTCAGGACCCAAGGAACCCGATCATGAGCCTTACCATTCTCACCGCAGACGAACTGCAGAATCTGGAAATGCGCGCCGCCAACCAGCTCGGCGCCGATACGCTGATGAAGCGCGCCGGCGCGGCCGCCGCCGAACTCATCATGAAGCGTCTCGAGGATGCCGGCGTCGAACAGCGCCGAGTCACCCTGCTCGTCGGTCCGGGCAACAACGGCGGCGACGCCCTTGCCTGCGCCTGCGAGCTCCGTGAGAAGGGCGCCGTCGTGAACGTGGTGCTCCCGGGCGGCCGCCGCCCGACCTCCGCCCTCGCACTCGCCCAGCTCGAACGCTGGACGCAGGCCGGCGGCACGACTTATGACGATCCGTACATGACGGAAAAGGCCGACTGCGTCGTCGACGGTCTCTTCGGCACGGGCCTTGCCAAGCCGATCACGGGTGACTACCTCGACGCCGTCCTCTGGTTCAACGAACGCCAGGCCCTCAAGGTCTCGCTCGACATTCCGTCCGGTCTCAACCCCGTCACGGGTCACTGGACCGGCAGCTATCCCGGTTGCAGCGCCGACGTGACGATCACGTTCCTCTGCGTCAAATCCGGCCTCTACATGTGCGAAGGCGCCGACGCCGCCGGCGAGATCGTCCTCAACGAGCTCGACGTCTCCGTTCCGCTCTCCCCGCTCTCCGTGATCGGCACCGACGAATTCCCGCGCGTTCTTCGTCCCCGCGTCAAGAACTCCCACAAGGGCGACTACGGCAGCGTGGCCGTCATCGGCGGCACCGACGGCATGATCGGCGCCTCGATCCTCGCCGCCCGCGCCGCCCTGATCTCGGGCGCCGGCCGCGTCACGCTCGAATGCCGCGCCGAGCATGCGCCGCACGTCGACATGGTCTATCCGGAAATTATGTTCGCGACCAAGCCCGTCAATCTTGAGGACTTCGACGCGATCGTCCTCGGCTGCGGCCTTGGCACCTCCGCCGAAGCGAAGGCCCGCGTCATCGAGGCCCTCAACTGCCAGAAGCCGCTCATCCTTGACGCCGACGCGCTCAACATCATCGCCGCCGACATCAAGCTTCAGGACATGGTGCTCGCCCGCCGCGCCCCGACCGTCCTCACGCCGCACCCGGGCGAAGCCGCCCGCCTGCTGCGCCGCGACACCGCCGGCGTCACCGCCGACCGCGTCGCCGCCTGCCGCGAGCTCGCCGTCCAGACTGGCGCCATCGTCGTCCTCAAAGGCGCGGGCACCGTCATCTCGATGCGCAGCTCCCGCACCTGGATCAACCCGACCGGCAGCCCCATGCTCGCCACGGGCGGCTCGGGCGACGTCCTCGCCGGCATGATCGGCGCCATGTTCGCCCAGGGCTACGACATGGTCGAGTCCGTGCTCGCCGCCGTCTACTTCCACGGCCTCTCCGCCGAGGGCCTCGAAGCGGGCTTCACCGCAGGCGAAATCGCTCCGAACGCCATGGCCCTCGTGCACGACGCCAGGGTGAGCTACGACCTCTGACGATCGGACGGCTTGTTTCACGAATCCCCGCCGCGCAACAAAGTTTTGCGCAGCCGGACGTCGAAAACACCTGATGTCCAGCAATTCGAGCAAATTTCAACCGAAAACGGGAATTACATTCTCTTACGGACAATGACTCAAGGAAAAACATCCCGGAGCCCTCTGCCTGTAATCTTCTACTCAACGAAGCACGCAAGTGCTGAGTCTCCTGAATCGGTTGGATACCGCTAACAATGAGGGTTTGCCCCGCGTTCCGAAAGGACGCGGGGATTTTTTTCGCCCTGAAAACGGCAGGGGGCCGGCGGATCATTCCGCCGGCCCCCTTGCCTCAGGTTCGTCGTGCTCGTTCATGTCTCGACCGAAGCTAGTCCTCCCTGAAGGCCGTCTCGCGGCCCGAGCGCACGGCCGGGGCGAGCACGAGAAGCAGCAGAAGGACGCTCAGCGCAAGGAACGCCGCCGAGAGCGGGCTCGTGAGGAAGCAGCTCATGTCGCCCCTCGAGAGCAGAAGCGCGCGGCGCATGTTCTCCTCCATCATGGGACCGAGGATGAAGCCCAGAATGAGGGGCGCGCTTTCGCAGCCGAGCTTGTTGAAGAGATAGCCCAGCGCACCGAAGCCGATCGTCATCCACACGTCGAAGACGTTGTTGTTGATCGAGTAGACGCCGATGCAGCAGAAGGCGAGGATCGCGGGATAGAGCCAGCGGTACGGCACGCGCAGGAGCTGCACCCAGACGCCGATCATCGGCAGGTTGAGGACGATCAGGATGAGGTTGCCGATCCACATAGAGACGATGAGGCCCCAGAAGAGTTCGGGGTCGGTGTTCATCACCTGGGGGCCAGGCGTAATGTCATGGATCATCATGGCGCCGATCATGAGCGCCATGACGGCGTTGGACGGGATGCCGAGCGTGAGCATCGGGATGAAGCTCGTCTGGGCGCCCGCGTTGTTGGCGGACTCGGGGCCCGCCACGCCGCGGATGTTGCCCTGTCCGAAGGCGGGTTCTGCGCGTTCGCCCGCGAGCTTCTTCTCGAGGGTGTAGGACGCAAAGGACGAGAGAAGCGCGCCGCCGCCCGGCAGGATGCCGAGGAAGGATCCGAGCAGCGTTCCTCGGGCGATCGGGCCCGCCGACACCTTGAGGTCCTCCTTCGTCGGGAGCACGCTCTCGACCTTGACGGGCACGAGGCTGCGCGTCTGGCTGATCTCGAGGTTCTTCATGATCTCCGCGAAGCCGTAGATGCCCATCGAGATCGCCACGAAGTCGATGCCGTCCATCAGCTCGTCGACGCCGAACGTGTAGCGCAGCGCGCCCGAATTGATGTCCGAGCCCACGAGGCCGAGGATGAGGCCCACGAAGATCATGCAGACGGCCTTGAGAAGCGAGCCGTTGGCGAGCACCACGGCGCCCACGAGGCCGAGCACCATCAGGCTGAAGTACTCGGCGGGGCCGAACTCGAAGGCGAGCTCGGTCAGGGGCGGCGCGAAGGCCGCGATCAGCATCGTGGCGAAGGTGCCCGCGATGAAGCTGCCTATGGCCGCAATGCCGAGCGCCGCGCCCGCGCGACCCTTCTTGGCCATGCTGTGGCCGTCGATGCAGGTCACCACTGCGGCGGCCTCGCCCGGAATGTTGACGAGGACGGCCGTCGTGGAGCCGCCGTACTGGGCGCCGTAGTAGATGCCCGCAAGCATGATGAGGGCGGCCGACGGGTCGAGCGCGTACGTGATCGGCAGGAGCATCGCCACGGTGGCAACGGGCCCCATGCCGGGCAGCACGCCGATGAGCGTGCCCACGGAGACGCCCGTGAAGCAGTAGAGAAGATTCTGAAGCGTGACGGCGTTCTGAAAGCCGAGCAGCAGGTTGGAGACGAGATCCATGTGCGCACCTCCCTCAGAGGAAGGCCGGCAGAACCGGCACCTGAAGGCCCACGCCGAAGATGAAGATCACCCAGCAGAGAAGGCACATGAAGACCGTGAGCACCGCCACCTCCCTTGCACGGAAGCGTCCGCTGGCAAGCGACGAGATCACGATCATGAGGGCGATGGAGAGCAGGACGCCGAGCTCGAGGAGCGAGACGGCGAAGACCGCGACGCTGCCGAGGATGAATCCGAGTACGCCCCAGTTGACGCCTTCGAGGGAGCCGTCGCCATAACCGGAGAAGAGCAGAGCGCGAAGGCTCAGGCAGCAGCCGAGCAGGGCCAGAATGACGCCAAGGGCCGTCGGGAAGAAGCCGGGCCCCATGCGCGAGAGCGTGCCGAGCGCATTCTCCTGGGCAACGGCCGCGGCGCCGGCGCCGAAAGCGATGAAGAATATGCCTGCCCAGAAGTCCTTTTTGTTTTTGATCATCATTTCAAGGGGTCTGCGTCAGCCGCACGGCCGTCCGGGCCGCGCGGCTGCGCCGTGCGTTAGTCATTGTTTTCGTTGAACAGCGAGCCTTGATTCTAGCGAATGAGAAAAAAGGCCTCGATTCCTTGGGATTCGAGGCCTTCCATTCGAGCTGCGCCCTGCGTCAGTCGACGCGTGCGCCGGAAAGCTTGACAAGCCTTGCGTACTTCTCGCTTTCGCTTGTCACGAGCTCCTGGAACTCTTCGGGCGTTGTCGGAGAGGCGACGCCGCCGAGCTTTTCAAGCCTTTCCTGAACGGGCGCGGACCTGAGGGCTCCCGTGATCGCCTTGTTGAGGTGCGCGACCACGTCGTCGGGCGTGGAGGCGGGCACGAAGAGGCCGTACCACGTGGAGATGTCGAAATCGGGGACGCCCGCCTCCTGCATCGTCGGGACGTCGGGCAGCGCCTTTGCGCGCACATTCGTCGTGACGGCGAGCGGCAGGAGCTTGCCCGCGCGGATGTTGGCGGTAGCGCTCGCGAGGTTGTCGAAGATCAGGTCGGTCTGACCCGCGAGCACGGAGAGCTGCGCGGCGGCGGCACCCGCGAACGGGACGTGGACCATGTCGATGTCCTTGATCTGCTTGAGCCATTCGCCGGCCATGTGGCCCGCGCTGCCGTTGCCGCCGGAGGCGTAGTTGAGCTTGCCGGGGTTCTTCTTCGCGTATTCGACGAGATTCTGGACCGTCTTGACGCCCGTCTTCTGCGAGAACTCGGGCGTGACGACGAGGACGTTGGGCACGTGGGCGATGAGCGTCACGGCCTTGAAGTCCTTCTTCGCGTCATAGGGCAGGCGCTTGTAGAGATGCGGGTTGATCGCATGCGTGGCGACCGCGCCCACGACAAGCGTGCGGCCGTCGCCGGGACGACGCTTGACGTAGCCCATGCCGACGCCGCCGCCCGCACCGGGACGGTTGTCGACGATGACGTTGCCGAGCGTGTCGACGACGGCTTCCGCGATCGTGCGGGCGGAGACGTCGAGAGGACCTCCCGGCGGGTACGGCACGACGATGCGGATCGGATCCGAACCTTCACCCCGAGGCATGGCCGCACAGGCTGTCATCGGGAAATAGGAGGCACTGGAGAGTGCCACCGCGCCGATGGCACCGATAAGAGTGCGACGTTGAATCATATTGATTTCTCCTCTGAGAGATGAAGTTGTTCCAAGCATATACGCTATGGACGGGAAATGGCAAAACTAGGCACTTTGTTTTAGGCGCACCCGCAACAACCTCTGTCACAGGCGTTTCGAGCGCATATTAGGGTTTTCGCCCTAGGTATTCACCACTATGAAAATCGTTGGCGAGCCTACAATTGCCTTGTTGAAAAAGGCGGCGGATCCCGACCGTCGCCCCGACATGAGGACACATCATCATGCAATCCGTTCATCCCTGGCCCTATGCCCGCGTCTCCGCCCACCGCGGTGCGGGCACGATGGCGCCTGAAAACACCCTAGAGGGTTTCCGCGCCGGTCTTCACCACGGCTTCCACGCCTTCGAGACGGACGCCATGCTCGCCAAGGACGGCATTCCCGTCCTGATGCACGACGAGCGCTTCGGCCGCACGATCCGCGACACACGCTCCGTGCCCGAGCTCACGAGCCTCGAGATCAGGTCGCTTGACGCGGGCAGCTGGTTTGCGCCGCAATACACGGGCGTGCCTCCCGCAGGCTTCGAGCAGGCCGTCCGCTGGTGCCGCGCCAACCGCGTCTGGCTCAACATCGAGATCAAGCCCGCCAAGGGCGCCGAGCTCGAGACGGGCCGCGTCGTCGGCCGCCTGACGGGCGAGCTCTATGCCGACCTCGTGCGCGAGGGCGGCGCCACTCAGGCGGGCGTCGTGCCCGATGCTCCGCTCTTCTCGTCCTTCAAGCCCGAAGCCCTTCGCGGCGCGATGGAGACCGCCCCCAACATTCCGCGCGGCTTCCTCGTCGACGAGCTGCCCGAAAACTGGCGCGAGGTGCTCGAGGAGATGAAGTGCGTGGCGCTTCACTGCAACCAGCGCCGCCTGACGCCTGAATTCGCACGCGAGGTGAAGGCCCTGGGCTACTGGCTCTTCTGCTACACAGTGAACGATCCGCGCCGCGCCCGCGAGCTCTTCTCGTGGGGCGTCGACGGCCTGTGCACCGACAGGCTCGACCTGGTGCGCCCGTCGCTCTGAGGCACGCACCCGACGTCTGAAGTCTCAGGAAGGGCCTGAATGAGGGCCCGAATGAAGACTCAAAAGCCCGCCATTTCCATCAGGAAAGGCGGGCTTCTTCATGTCCTGCAGGGCGTGGCCATCAGGCCTTCTGGATCTTCATGGGCGAGGCCGTGACGGGCGAGGGCGAGTGGTCGAGGTCGACCGCCGAGACGATGGCGCGCAGGCCCTCGGGGTCGAAGATGCGGACGTGCTTCTGGTTGACCTCGATGAGGCCGTCATGGGAGAAGCGCGAGAGCACGCGGCTTACGGTCTCGAGCTTGAGGCCGAGGTAGGAACCGATTTCGGCGCGCGTCATGCGCAGCACGAACTCGCTGCGGGAGTAGCCGCGGTTTTCGAAGCGCTGGGAGAGCGACAAGAGGAAGGCGGCAAGACGCTCCTCGGCGTGCATGGAGCCGAGCAGTAGCATCACGCCGTGCTGGCGCACGATTTCGCGAGAAAGCAGCTTCTGGAAGTGCTTGCCCATCGTCTGGATCGTGGTCGTCGCCTGTTCGACGCGGTCGAAGGGGAGGACGCAGACCTCCGTGTCCTCGAGCGCGACGACGTCGCAGGAGTAGACGTTGCTCGAAATGCCATCAAGGCCGATCATCTCGCCGGCCATGAAGAAGTTGGTGACCTGCTCGCGACCGTCGCTGCTCATGACGGTGCTCTTCAGGAAGCCGAGGCGAACCACATAGAGATTGTTGAAGTAGTCGCCGGCACGGTAGAGCGCCTCGCCGCGACGGATGCGGCGGCGGGCGGAGACAAGCTCCTCCACCGTCTCCATATCCTTGAGCGTAAGGCCGAGCGGCATGCAGACCTCTCTCAGGTTGCAGTTCGAACAGCCAATGCGCAGTGTCGTGATATTCATCTTGCCCCCGTTGCTGAGGAAGGCCCGAAGTCAGGCCACTCCCCTCGATGAAACCAAGACCGCCGGCCGCCCAGTCCGCGGCCGCGTTCTCGCGTTCAATAATCTAGAAATAATCTGCCGCGTCTAGAATGCCCACATGCATCCTGAAGCACGGACCCTTTCTGTCGTCGAAGTGCCGTCACACAGCACTTCCGACGCGAGCGCTTGTTGACGTGAGTCAAAGAAAAGCGATCTACGGCCTCAATAATATCAGGAAGTTTAACTTAAGTCACAGACCAAGGAAAATCCTCAGATGACGAATCCTGCAACCAGCGGCGTTGAACTGCCCGAAATGGACCTCCTGCACAAATTCGACGTGCCCGCCCCCCGCTACACGTCGTATCCGACCGCCGACCGATTCAACGCGAGCTTCGGTGCCGAAGACTACCGCAAGGCCCTCGCCGGCCGCGCTGACGCGAAGGAGCCCTCCGACCTCTCGCTCTACGTGCACGTTCCCTTCTGCAACGACGTCTGCTTCTACTGCGGCTGCAACAAGATCGTCACGCGCGACCACTCCCGCAGCGCCGAGTACATCGAGATGATCGGCCGCGAAGCCGACCTCGTGAAGGAGGCCGTCACGGGCTCCACCGAGCTCGAGCAGCTCCACTTCGGCGGCGGCACGCCGACCTTCCTCACGAACGACGAGCTCACGCTCATGATGGAGACGCTCACGAAGCGCTTCCCGCTCGCCCAGGGCGGCGAGTTCTCGATCGAGGTTGACCCGCGCACCTGCGACGCCGACAAGGTCAAGCACCTGCACGATCTGGGCCTCAACCGCATGTCCCTCGGCGTCCAGGACTTCAACCCCGACGTCCAGAAGGCCGTGAACCGCATCCAGCCCTTCGAGATGACGAAGGCCACGATGGAGGCCGCCCGCGAAAACGGCTTCGAGTCCATCAACATGGACCTCATCTACGGCCTGCCCAAGCAGAACCGCGGCACGTTCGAGAAGACGATCGACCAGGTGCTCGAGCTCTCCCCCGACCGCATCGCGCTCTATCACTACGCCCACCTGCCGAACCACTTCAAGCCGCAGCGCCGCATCCTGCCCGCCGACCTTCCCGATACGGTCGAAAAGGTCAACATCATGTTCGACGCCATCAAGCGCCTGACGGCCAACGGCTACCGCTACATCGGCATGGACCACTTCGCCAAGGAGACCGACGAACTCTCCGTAGCCCAGAAGGAAGGCTCCCTGCAGCGCAACTTCCAGGGCTACTCGACAAAGGCCGAATGCGACATGATCGCCCTCGGCGTCTCGAGCATCTCCAAGATCGGCAGCGCCTACGCCTGCAACCCGCGCGAGCTTGAGGACTACTACGCCGCCATCCGCGAGGGCCGCCTCGCCACGAACCGCGGCTACCTGCTCAACGCCGACGACGAAATGCGCCGCTACGTGATCATGACGATCATGTGCAACTTCGAGCTCCGCAAGCGCGACGTCGAGGAACGCTTCGGCATCAAGTTCGACGAAACGTTCGCCTACGAGCTCGGCAAGATGAAGCCCTACGTGAAGCACGAGCTCGTCGAGCTCTACGACGATCGCCTCGTCGTCTCCGCCAAGGGCAAGATCTTCGTGCGCGCCGTCGCGATGCACTTCGACCGCTACCTGCGCGAATCCACCCGCGCGGGCGGCTACTCCCGCATCGCCTAAGCGGCCCGGCACGGCGCGTCCCGCCGGGCGTCTCAGGACGCCCGGAGACGACGCCCGCACCCTCCGACGCCCGCCTCCCGTGAGGCGGGCGTCTCCTTTTTGCACGATCCGGCCCCCGTTTCGACCCTCAGGGCATGAAAATCCGCATTCCGACAGGGAGTTGCAGGGCCGAACCCATGCGATGGGGGTAAAATATGAGTTTTCGTCCCGAGTCTTCACGAAGGCTCCCGACACACCGTTCATGCCGCGGCCGGCACTGCCGGCCGTCAGCCAGAGCGGGCCGCCTCGGAGCTCGCCGTCGCCGCCACAGGCAGACCGACCTCCGTTCCCGCCGCCGGCCGGAGCATCCCGCCTCCGGATGCAGCTGCACGGCACCGAATTGACAAAAACCTATAGGAGATGGAACGGCCCTGACCAGGCGCACGCCGCCTGACAGGGAGTCCCGAAAACCCATTTATGAAAGTCGCAGACATTCGCCGCACCTTTCTGAACTTCTACGAAAGCAAGGGCCACACGATCGTCGCCTCGAGCCCGGTCGTCCCCGCCCATGACCCGACGCTTCTCTTCACGAACGCCGGCATGAACCAGTTCAAGGACGTGTTCCTCGGCTTCGACAAGCGCCCGTACACCCGCGCCACGACGTCCCAGAAGTGCATCCGCGCCGGCGGCAAGCACAACGACCTTGACAACGTCGGCTACACCGCCCGCCACCACACGTTCTTCGAGATGCTCGGCAACTTCTCGTTCGGCGACTACTTCAAGCATGACGCCATCAACTTCGCCTGGGAGCTCCTGACGAAGCACTTCATGCTGCCCGCCGAAAAGCTCTGGGTCACGGTCTATGCCGAGGACGACGAGGCCTACAACATCTGGCACGAGGAAGTCGGCGTTCCCGCCGAGCGCATCGTCCGCATCGGCGACAACAAGGGCGCCCGCTACATGTCCGACAACTTCTGGATGATGGGCGACACGGGGCCGTGTGGTCCCTGCACCGAAATCTTCTACGACCACGGCGACAAGATCCAGGGCGGCCCTCCGGGGAGCCCCGAGGAAGACGGCGACCGCTACATCGAGATCTGGAACCTCGTTTTCATGCAGTTCAACCGCGACGAGCGCGGCGTCATGCACAAGCTTCCGAAGCCCTCCGTCGACACGGGCATGGGTCTTGAGCGCATTGCCGCCGTTCTCCAGGGCGTGCACAACAACTACGACATCGACCTCTTCAAGAACCTGCTCGCCAGCGTCAAGCGCGTCCTTGAGGAGACGAGCGGCGAAGCCGTCGATCCGGAATCCCCGTCCCTCAAGGTGATTGCTGACCACATCCGCGCCTGCACGTTCTCCGTCGCCGACGGCATCGTCCCGGGCAACGAAGGCCGCGCCTACGTGCTGCGCCGCATCTGCCGCCGCGCCATCCGCCACGGCTACAAGCTCGGCGCCCGCAAGCCCTTCTTCTACAAGCTCGTCGACGCCGTTCGCGCCGAAATGGCCGAAGCCTATCCGGAAATCAACAATCCGCGCATCGAGAAGGTCATCGAAGAAGAGGAACGCCGCTTCTTCCTCACGCTCTCCAAGGGCATGGAAATCCTCGACGCCGCCATTGCCGGCTCCAAGGACGGCGTGCTTGACGGCGAAGTCGTCTTCAAGCTGCACGACACTTACGGCTTCCCCGCCGACCTGACGGGCGACGTCTGCCGCGAACGCGACGTCAAGATCGACTTCGACGGCTTTGACGCCGCCATGGCCCGCCAGCGCGAGGCCGCCCGCGCCAGCGCCAAGTTCAAGATGGCCGCCGGCCTCGAATACACGGGCGCCGACACGGTCTTCACCGGCTACGAAACGCTCGAAGAGAACGAAGCCACGGTTCTCGCCGTCTACAAGGACGGGCAGGCCGTCGAACTCGCCGAAGCGGGCGACGACTGCATCGTCGTCTTCGACCGCACCCCGTTCTATGCCGAACAGGGCGGCCAGGTCGGCGACCGCGGCCACTGTCGCAACGACGCCTCCCTCGCCGGCGTGCTCGACACGATCCGCGTCAAGGGCAAGGTCACGGGCCACTCCTGCCACGTCGAGGAAGGCCGCATCGCCGTGGGCGACAAGTTCCGCCTGACGGTCGACGCCGACCGCCGCCACGCCACGCAGCGCAACCACTCAGCGACCCACCTTCTCCAGCAGGCCCTGCGTAAGGTCCTCGGCGAGCACGTCGAACAGAAGGGCTCCCTCGTCTCCCCGACCGAGCTGCGCTTCGACTTCTCCCACAGCCAGGCCATGACGACCGAGCAGATCGCCCGCGTCGAAGACCTCGTCAACGAGCAGATCCTCGCCAACACGGCCACGAAGGCCGAAGTCCTGCCGCTTGAAGAAGCCCGCAAGACCGGCGCCACGATGCTCTTCGGCGAAAAGTACGGCGACATCGTCCGCGTTGAGACGATCGGCAACTCCGTCGAGCTCTGCGGCGGCACGCACGTCGTGCGCACGGGCGACATCGGCTCCTTCAAGATCCTCGGCGAAGCGGGCGTTGCCGCCGGCATCCGCCGCATCGAGGCCGTCACGGGCATGAACGCCCTTGCCGAAGCCCAGAAGAACGCCGCCCTCCTCGGCCAGGCCGCCTTCCGCTTCAACGTCAAGGCCTGCGACCTGCCGTCCAAGATCGACGACATGATGGCCAACGTCAAGGCCCTCGAAAAGCAGCTCGAACAGCTCAAGAGCCAGATGGCCAGCCGCATGGGCGACACGCTCCTTGAAAAGGCCATCGAGGTGAAGGGCATCAAGGTCCTCGCCGCCCGCATGGACGGCGCCGACGCCAAGGCCCTGCGCGAAACGATGGACAAGGTCAAGGACAAGCTCGGCACCGCCGTGGCCGTCCTCGCCGCCGTCAGCGCCGAAGGCCGCGTCCAGCTCGCCGCGGGCGTCAGCCGCGACCTCACCGACCGCGTCAAGGCCGGCGAACTCGTCAACTCCGTCGCGCAGAAGCTCGGCGGCAAGGGCGGCGGCAAGCCCGACATGGCCATGGCCGGCGCCCAGAGCGCCGAAGGCCTCGACGCCGCACTCGCCGACGTTCAGGCCTGGGTCGAAGCCAAGCTCTGAGGACGCACGATGACCGAAACGCTCGAAGTCGTCGACCTCTGCCTGCCCGGCCTCAACTGCCCGATGCCGGTGCTGCGCGCCAAGAAGGCCCTCGCCAAGATGGCGGGCGGCACCCTCCTGCGCGTCGTCAGCACCGACAGGCACAGCCTGGCCGATCTGGCGGAATTCTGCCGCCAGACGGGCCACGAGCTCGTGAGCCAGAACACGGACGAGGCGGCGGGCGAATACGTCACCGTCATCAGGCGCCGCGAGGACTGACCTCCGGCCGGTCCGAACCCTGATCAAGGTCCCTGAAGCATCCGCTTCGGGGGCCTTTTTTCATGCCCGCCCGAAAAGACTGTCCCGCAAGCAAATCGACTGAACAGGAAGGAAACAGATACCACATTTGCGGTATTTTCACAAAAAGCCTTGCCTTTTTTCTTCGGGTTCGCTAATATTCTGCTCCTACAGTTTTGACGCGGTAGTAGCTCAGTTGGATAGAGTATCTGGCTACGAACCAGAGGGTCGTGGGTTCGAATCCTGCCTACCGCACCATCAACTCTGTAGAACACAAGTGTGCGGTAGTAGCTCAGTTGGATAGAGTATCTGGCTACGAACCAGAGGGTCGTGGGTTCGAATCCTGCCTACCGCACCAGCCATTCCGAAGCCGCTGTTTTCGTCTGAAAACAGCGGCTTTTTCGTTACATTTTTTCAGGCGATTTCAGGCCTTCTAATTTTTCAGCACGAAACTCCTGTGGACAACCCACGTTTGCACAAAATTTATGCAAACTGCATCAATCATATTTTGCAGGGTTATTCCCGTAGAAGACCCCGCTTTTTCAACCTTTATGCACATTTTCTGTGGATAACTTACCCACAACCCCGTGCATGAGGTCTTCATTCGCATGAAAAGGCCCGCGTGGAAGCTGCGTTCCATGCGGGCCCTGTCTTTTCCTGCGTCCGTCCTCAGGAGGTCGTCAGGCGCGGCGTTCGCAGCGGCAGAAGGTCACCTCGAAGGAGCGGGACTCGGTCGGCTCGAGCATTTCGAGCACCTCGGTGGTCCATTCGGACTCGGGGAGCTCGGGGAAGGTCGTGTCGCCCTCGAAGTCGGCGTCGATCTTCGTCAGCCACACGACGTCGGCCGACGGAAGAGCCTGACGGTAAATCTCGCCGCCGCCGATCACGAAGACGGTGTCCGTGTCAGCGAGCGTCCTGAAGGCCTCCTCGAGGGAAGGAACCACTTCGGCGCCTTCGGCGCGGTAGTCCGCATTGCGCGTGACGACCACGTTGCGGCGGCCGGGAAGCGGACGGCCGATGGACTCCCAGGTCTTGCGGCCCATGACGATGGGGTGGCCCATCGTGGTGCGCTTGAAGTGGGCGAAGTCCTCGGGCACGCGCCAGAGCATCTTGTTGCCGCCGCCGATGACGCCGTTGCGTGCGGCTGCGACGATGAGTGCGATCTTCATGAGTCTCTCCTCAGACGGCGACGGGCGCCTTGATGTGGGGCCACGGATCGTAGCCGGTGATTTCGAAGTCCTCGAACCTGTAGTCGAAGATGGAGTCGGGCTTGCGCCTGATCACGAGCTGCGGATAGGGACGCGGCTCGCGGGAGAGCTGAAGCTCGGTCTGCTCCATGTGATTGTCATAGAGGTGGCAGTCGCCGCCCGTCCAGACGAAGTCTCCGACCTCGAGGCCCGCCTGCTGCGCCACCATGTGCGTGAGCAGCGCGTAGCTCGCGATGTTGAAGGGCACGCCGAGGAAGATGTCGCAGGAGCGCTGGTAGAGCTGGCAGGAGAGCCTGCCGTCGGCCACGTAGAACTGGAAAAGGCAGTGGCAGGGCGGAAGCGCCATCTGGTCCACGAGGCCCGGATTCCAGGCGCACACGATCATGCGGCGGCTGTCGGGATTGGTCCTGAGCTGCTGCATCAGGTTCTCGATCTGGTCGACGTGGCTGCCGTCGGGTGCGGGCCAGCTGCGCCACTGGACGCCGTAGACGGGGCCGAGGTCGCCGTTCTCGTCGGCCCACTCGTCCCAGATCGTCACGCCGTTGTCGTGCAAGTACTTGATGTTGGAGCTGCCCTGAAGGAACCAGAGCAGTTCGTGAATGATCGAGCGAAGGTGAAGCTTCTTCGTCGTGACAAGCGGAAAGCCTTCCGCCAGATTGAAGCGCATCTGGTAGCCGAAGACGGATCGCGTGCCGGTGCCTGTGCGGTCGGACTTGTGCGTGCCGTGTTCGTATACGTGGCGCATCAGGGTCTCGTACTGATTGCTCGGCACGGTGCTGTCTCCCGAATGCTGGAAGGTCCCTCCGGAATGGCGGGACCCGAATGATAGGTGACCACAGTTTACCGAAAATCGGACTCTCCAAAAGCAGGCCCGCCAGTCCTTCGACCGGCGGGCCTGCATGCTTCACGAAGCGGAAGTCTGGAGGATTATTCCTGAACCACGACCTTCACGTCTTCGCCGTACTCGTCCTTCGTCGTCGTGTGGATCGCAAGGAGCGCGAACCAGCGGCGCAGCGTGCCGTAGATCACGAAGAGCATGAGGAGCATGACGATCACGGAGAGCGTGGCAAGCAGGATCTTGCCGCCTGGCAGGTACTGGTTGACGATGAGCCAGATGCCCGCCCAAAACGTGATGACGGTCATGAAGAGGCCGGGCACGCCCGTGATCCAGGCGTACTTCGCCTTGTTCATGCGCAGGATCACGGTGGTGCCGATCAGAAGCGTCACGCTGGCGAGCAGCTGGTTGCAGATGCCGAAGAGCGGCCAGATGGAGCCGATGTCGCCCGAGTAAACGAGATATCCCCAGGAGCCCGTGAAGAGCACCGAGGTGATGATCACACCCGGAACCCATTCCTTGTCCGCAAACTTCGGGATGACCTTGCCGATCATTTCCTGAAGGAAGAAGCGGCCGACGCGGGTGCCGGCGTCCACGGCCGTCAGAATGAAGACGGCTTCGAACATGATGGCGAAGTGGTACCAGTAGGCCATCAGGTGTTCCATGAACGGGATCTTGGAGAAGATGTGGGCCATGCCGACGGCGAGCGAGACGCTGCCGCCCGGACGGGCCATCAGACTTTCCTGAACCTCGGCTTCAAGGCGCGGAAGCTCCTGCACGGCCATGCCGAGCGCCTGGAACTTCTCGGCGGGCGCATTGATGGCGAAGTAGTCGGCGGGCACCAGCACGCAGGCGGCGACAAGGGCCATGATGGCCACGAAGCCTTCCATCAGCATGGCGCCGTAGCCCACGAAGAGCACGTCGCGTTCGTTGCCGACCATCTTCGGAGTCGTACCCGTGCCGATCGTGGCGTGGAAGCCCGAGAGCGCGCCGCAGGCGATCGTGATGAAGATGAACGGAATGACGGGACCGCCCACGATCGGGCCGCCGCCGTGGATGAAGTCCGTGAAGGCCGGCATCTGGAAGTTCGGCATCACGAAGGCGATGCCGATGGCGAGGGCGCCGATCGTGCCGATCTTGAGGAAGGTGGAGAGGTAGTCGCGCGGCAGCAGCAGGAGCCACACGGGAAGAACGGAGGCGAAGAAGCCGTAGATCGGGATGAGGATGCTCATCGCCTTGCGGTCGATGTCGAGCCAGCCGAAGTATTCGGGATGGGCGGCGACCCACGGACCGGAAAGGATGCAGAGGAAGAGGAGGACGACGCCGATGACCGTCGCGCCGACCACGTCGCCCTTGCGCCAGATCTGCATGTAGAGGCCCATCAGAATGGCGATGGGAATCGTCGCGGCGACCGTGTAGGTCGACCAGAGCGAGTTGTGCATGGCGTTGACCACGGCGATCGAGAGGCCCGCGAGCGTCAGGATCAGAATCGCGAGGACGGCCCACGAGGCGACGAAGCCCGTCGTCCTGTCGATCTCCTGCGTCGCGATGTAGGCGAGCGAGCGGCCGCGGTGGCGCACGGAGCAGAAGAGCACGACCATGTCGTGCACGCCGCCTGCGAGCACGCAGCCGATCAGAATCCAGAGCAGGCCCGGCATGTAGCCGAACTGCGCTGCGAGAACTGGGCCGAGAAGCGGGCCGGCTGCCGCAATGGCTGCGAAATGGTGGCCAAAGAGCACGTACTTGTTGGTCGGGACATAGTCCTGCCCGTCGCTGTACTTGACGGCAGGCGTCTTGCGGGCTTCATTGAGGCTGAGGACCTTGGTCGCGATGAAGAGACCGTAGAAGCGGTAAGCAATGGCAAAGATACAGAGCGCGGCAAAGACGATTGTCAGTGCGTTGACTCCCGTTCCTGTTTCCATGTTTTTCTCCGGGTTGGCTTTGGGGGGATTTCGTCGGCTTCAAGCGTCTTTCCGGAACACGAAAAAATGGCCTGAAGGATCCGGTAGGTGCGGATCCCAGGCCATATTGACGGGCCCGGCGCTCTCAAACTCGCCGATCTGCCTGTCAGTCTATCGTTTTCAAGGTTTTGCGCGCAAATGGTGCGCGTGATTTTTTCCTCAGTGTTTTTGCGCACCCTTGAAGATCATGAATGCCATCGGGAGCTCAAGAGAGGGCTTTGCACCACTGAAAACACCGCTCCAGCCGATCATGAAGTCGATGTACTCCTTGGGCTCGATCTTGCGGCCGAGCATCTTCTCATGCGCATCGCGCGCCGTCAGAAGCTCGAGGTCCTTGAGATAGCAGGAGAGCGCAAGACGGATCACGGCCTCATCGGACATGGCGTCCGTGCCGCCCTCAAGACCCTGAGCGGCCGTCTCGGCGGCAAGTTCCTGACGAAGCGAGGCGCGCAGGTGCTTCGCAAGCTCGGCGCCCGCCCAGCCGTTCTGCACGATGCGGGACTCGTCACCGCCCGTCGAAAGAAGCATCAGGATGTCGGCGAGGAATTCCTCGGCCTGCTCGTGGACGGCGGCCGCATCCTTGTGGCCGGGGTCGTTGCTGCGGATCCAGGCGTCCTGCATGCAGGCGATTCCGAGCTCCTCGAGCGCAAGGAACATGCTGTTCTGGTCGCGAAGGTCGATGGCGGCGTGAGGCGCGAATTCAGCGTCACGGGCTTGCTGGGGCATGTCTGTCTCCGAAGTCAAAGAGTGTTTTGAAAGGGTATCGGCATTGTACAACGCCGCGCTGCGCTGCAGAAAAGGAGCTCAGTTGAGCCGCCTAGAGACCGCATCAGGGAGAGGCATCACGGGAATGCCCTCCTCATGCAACGCCTGAGCCTCCTCGCCCGAACAGGTGCCCTTCACCAGGCGCCTCTCGGCGCGCCCGTCATGAATGTCTCTCACAGTTTCGGGAAAGCGCTCGCCGACGTCCTCGGCCATCGCGGCGGCCTCACGCAGCACCTTCATGGCGTCCGCCTGCATTTCGCGGGCCCTCTCCCAGCCGCGGGCGGCGACGTCGGCCGCAACGTCCGTCCTCGTCGTCCCCTGCACTCTGACAAAGTTGGGAGCGCTCGGGCGCTTGGCAACGCACGGATCTCCGCACACGGGACACTCGATGCGGCCTTCCTTCAGGTCCGCCTCCAGCTCCTCATCGGAGCGAAACCATCCCTCGAACACATGTCCGTGACCGCAGCACAGGTTGCAGATCTTGATTCCCATCACCGTCCTCCCGCACGCCCTTGAGGCAGGAGCCGAAAAAAGTTCACACGACTTTAAAAATATACTGTACAATTGCGCTCTCTGACGAAACCGTCAGCTCGCTCCATCTTGGAAGGGTGGCAGAGTGGTTGAATGTACCGCCCTGGAAAGGCGGCATACGGAAATTCCGTATCGAGGGTTCGAATCCCTCCCCTTCCGCCAAGATTCAGAAAGGCAGGAAGCTTCGGCTTCCTGCCTTTTTTCATGCGTGCGGCGGCGTCCCGGCACATCCCGCATGCCGTCTGCAGTTTTTTTTCAAACGTTTCTTGACTTTTTCAAAAAACTCAGGCATACTTCGTCTCCTCAGCAAATTCGACGTGTCGACAAAGCCAATCACCACGGCCAGCATGTTCGCTGAGCACCTATGGAAGGGTGGCAGAGTGGTTGAATGTACCGCCCTGGAAAGGCGGCATACGGAAATTCCGTATCGAGGGTTCGAATCCCTCCCCTTCCGCCAGAATTCGAAAGGCAGAAAGCTTCGGCTTTCTGCCTTTTTTGCTATTGGGCTCCGGCCGCGCACGCCTGCGCCGTCCGAGCCTGAACCCTCCCGGCAAACAAGCTTCCCGAACAGCCATGGCACTCTTTTTCAGAAAGCGCATCAAGATTCTTCCCGGCGTCACGCTCAACCTCTCCAAGTCGGGCGTCAGCGCCACGGTCGGCCGCAAGGGCGCGAGCGTCTCGGTCGGCAAGCGCGGCACCTACCTCAACGCTGGGCTGCCGGGCACGGGCATCTACAGCCGCACCCGCCTCGACAAGCCTGCAGGCCGACGCCGCAGCGCAGGAAAGACGAACGCGGAGATCGAAGCGCCCGAGCAGACGGATCCCGTGACGGAAAGCGCCGCCGCGCCCGAGGCGCCCGCCCGTGCGCCAGGCGGTCTTGAGTCCGCCGTCGCGCTTCTCAAGTGCATCGCGCTCCTCGCCTTCATCGGCCTCTGCCTTGCGGGCATCTGGAGCCTTCTCGCCGACTGAGTCCCGTCCGACACGGTTCCGTCATCATTTCCTCCTCGCGGTCATCATCAATTCACGAAGCCGACACGGGATCGTCAAATCGAATTCCTAGACTTTGCTCCATCCGAAGGCCCGGCGCCTTCGGACCATTGTTTGTTGAAGGAATTCATTGTGAAAATCAAGACCGCGACCGCTGCCGTCTCCGCAGCGCTTCTCTCCCTCATTGCCGCCGGCCAGGCCGGCGCCGCCCAGATCTATCCCGTCGATCAGGCCCGCTTCATGACGAACGCCCGCTTCGACTTCAAGATCGAGCTTGACAAGAGCGTCGCCCGCAAGGACGTCACCGTTCAGATCAACGGTGCCGACTACTCCAAGACGCTCTCCGGCAAGGAAGTCTGGATGGAGAAGGAGGACAACGTCCACGGTTCCGCCCTCGTCGTCCGCGACGTCGAGATCAAGAAGCCCGGCCGCTACGAAGTCATCGTCAAGAGCCCCGAAGGCGAAATGCGCGCCAACTGGGACATCTACACGACGCCAGAAAAGCCGGTTGCCAAGAACGTCATCATTCTTCTTGCCGACGGCCTCTCCGTCGGTCACCGCACCGCCGCCCGCATCCTCTCCAAGGGCGTGACGAACGGCATGTACAACGCTCCGCTCGCCATGGACGACATGCCGCACATGGCTCTTCTCGGCACGAGCTCCGTCGACACGATCGCCGCCGACAGCGCCAACACCGCCTCCGCCTACATGACGGGCCACAAGTCGAGCGTCAACGCCCTCGGCGTCTACGCCGACCGCACCCAGGCCAGCCAGGACGATCCGAAGCAGGAGACGATCGCCGAGCTTCTGCGCCGCAAGACCAACAAGGCCATCGGCGTCGTGAGCGACGCCGAGATCGAGGACGCCACGCCCGCCTCCGTCGTCTCCCACACCCGCCGCCGCGCCGACAAGGCCGACATCGTCGGGATGTTCTACAACGTCAAGCCCGAGGTCATCCTCGGCGGCGGCTCCGCCTACTTCCTCCCGAAGGAAACCGCCGGCTCCAAGCGCAAGGACAGCATCAACTACATCCAGAAGTTCGGCGACGCCGGCTACAAGCTCGTCACGGACCGCACAGAAATGCTCAGCGCCGTCTCCGGCCAGACGCCCGACCGCCTGCTCGGCCTCTTTCACACCGGCAACATGGACGGCTGGGTCGACCGCCACCAGTGGAAGGGCAACACCGTCAAGAAGTTCCCGAACCAGCCTGATCTGACCGAATCCTTCGACGCCGCCGTCAAAGTGCTCGAGAAGAACAAGGACGGCTTCTTCCTGATGCTCGAGGCGGGCCTCGTGGACAAGTACTCCCACCCGCTCGACTGGACCCGCTCCGTGGGCGACACGATCGCCTTCGACAAGGTGGTCGAGCGCGCCAAGGCCTACTGCGCCAAGAATCCCGACACGCTGCTCATCGTGACGGGCGACCACACGCACTCGATCTCCGTCGCCGGCACGGTGGACGACAACAAGCCGGGCAAGGACATGCGCGAAAAGGTGGGCGTCTATGCCGACGCCGGCTACCCGAACTACGAGGACAAGGACAAGGACGGCTTCCCCGACAACTTCCAGCCCTCCAAGCGTCTTGCCGTCTTCTTCGGTGCCCACCCCGACTACTACGAAACGTACCGCTCCTATCCTGACGCCACCTTCAACCCGGCCGTCAAGAACGAAAAGGGCGAATACGTCGCCGACGCCAGGTACAAGGACGTCGAGGGCGGCCACTTCGTCGAGGGCAACCTCCCGCGAAACGAAAGCCAGGGCGTGCACACGGTCGACGATCTGGTCGTGACCGCCCAGGGTCCGAACGCCGAACAGATCCGCGGCTTCATGAACTCCACGGAAGTCTTCCGCGTGATGGCCGAAGCGCTTGCCCTCGGCAAGTAACGGTCACAAGGCCCCTCGCAGGGCCCCGCGCCGGAGGCGCGGCTCCCACGGGAGTCCGCCTCCGGCCTTTTCAATTTTCAGAAACGAGACGCCACCCATCATGCAGCGCCGCCAATTCGTCAAATGCCTTCTTGGGACCCCGCTCCTTGTGGCCGTCCCTGCATTCGCCGCCGTCCCAGAACTCAGGTTTGAGGAGATGTACGCGGGCAACTCCGTCCTCGGCCTTCAGTTCTCCGAAAAGCTCAAGTCGCTCTCGGGCAAGCGGATCCGCATCCGCGGCTTCATGGCTCCGCCGCTCAAGGCCGAAGCCGCCTTCCTCATCCTCACGAAGGAGCCCGTGAGCCTGTGCCCCTTCTGCAACTCCGATCAGGACTGGCCCGACAGCATCATCCTCGTGAGGCTCGCGAGCGAGCAGGCCTTCGTGCAGAACAACCGCCTCATCGAGGTGACGGGACGGCTCGAAACGGGCAGCGAGACCGATCCCGAAACGGGATTCGTGAGCCTCGTGCGGCTCGCCGACGCAAAGTACGAGGTGATCTGATGACGGACACGCTCAAGCTTGAAGGCGTCGGACTCGACGTTCGCGACGGCTCCTCCCTGCGCACGCTCCTCGAGATCGACGAGTTCTGCCTCGAACCCGGTGAAATGATCGCCGTGCGCGGCGCAAGCGGCGCGGGCAAGACCACCTTCCTCAAGCTCGTCTCGGGCATTCTTCTCCCGACGAGGGGCCGCGTGCTCTACGGCGACACCGAGGTCTCCGCACTCTCCGAACCCAGGCGCGACCGCTGGCGCGGCCGGCACGTCGGCTTCCTCTTTCAGGACTTCCGCCTCTTCGACGGCCTCACGGCCCTCGAAAACGTCCTGCTCCCCTTCACGTTCTGCTCGCGCACCGTATCCAACACCCAGCGTCGCGACGCGACGGACCTCCTCAAGTTGCACGGAGTCAATCCCGACACGCGCTCCGAACTCCTCTCGAGAGGCGAGATGCAGCGCACGGCGCTCGTGCGCGTGCTGATGCAGTCTCCCTCGATCATCCTCGCGGACGAACCCACCGCAAGCCTCGACGCCAACCGTGCAGGTCATGCGGTCGACGCACTCATCTCCGCCGCAGGCTCGCTCGGCGCCTCCCTCGTGCTCGTAAGCCACGATGAGCGCGTGCTCGGCCACTTCGAGCGCCACCTCACGCTCGCCGACGGCCGACTCACCCCAAGGATCTGATCCATGAACGTCCTCATGCTTCTTAGGAGCGAGCTGCGCAGAAGCGCCGCCGTGCTCGCAGGCATCGCCGCCGTCCTCGCACTCTCGCTCTCGATCTCGATTGCGACCGGCATGACCGACAGGATGCTGAGGCACGCCTCGGCCCAGGCCGCCGACCGGTTCGATCTTCTCATCGGAGCCAAGGCCAGCCCCTCGTCCCTTCTGCTCGGCGCCGTCTTCCTGCGTGACGAACCCCTTCCCCTCGTGCCACTCTCCGTCATGAAGGACCTTGACGAAAGGCACGGCGTCAAGTGGGCAGCCCCCGTCGCATTCGGCGACAGGGCGGGAGACTCTCCCATCGTCGGCACGACAACGTCGCTCGTCACCTTCGGTGGCACGGTCAGGCCCGCCGAGGGACGCCTCTTCAAGGCGCCCTTCGAGGCCGTCGTCGGCGCCTCGGCCCCCTACCGCATCGGCGACGAAATCGTACCCATGCACGGCAGGACGCCCGGCGCAGGACACGCGCACGACCACGGACGCCTCAAGGTCGTGGGCAGGATGCCCGAAAGCGGCACGCCCTGGGACCGCGCCGTCATGATTCCGATCGAGGCCGTCTGGGCCACGCACTCGATGACGGTGCACGACGAACTCGAGCGCGCCCACGGTTACAACCACGAAGAAGAAGACGGAACGGAGCATGAATATGCGCATGAAGAAGGGCACGGCCGACTGCTCGGCGTCTTCTCCGAACACGACTTCGAGACGCTTCCCGGCGTCTCCGCCGTCGTCGTCAAGCCCGCCTCGTTCGCCGATGCCTACAGGCTGCGCCAGCAGCAGTCGCAGCGCACGCTCTCCGGCCCCGACCGCACGTCGGTCAACCTGATGGGCGTCTTCTCTGGCGAGGTGCTCGTCTCGCTCCACTCGCTTTTGGGCGGCGCGAGCGAGGCCGTGACGATCACGGCCCGCCTCACGCTTCTCACGGCGCTCGCCGCCACGCTCATCATGGGCGTACTGCTCGGTGAGCTCCGCAGGCCCGCCCTCGAGCAGCTCCGCGTACTCGGCGCCCCGCAGCGCTACATCATGAGCCTCGTCTGGTGCATCGTCATGACGGTCGTCGCTGCGGGGACCGCGGGCGGCCTCGTCCTCGGCTTCATCGGCGCGGAGGCGGCCGCGCATCTGCTTGCCGCCGAAACGGGCGTTGCCATGTCGCCCGCCATGGGCTCGCCCGAACTTCTCGCCGCCGCGGCCACGCTCCTTGCGGGTTCGTTCTGCGCCCTCATTCCCGCATGGCTCGCGGGGAGGCGCCCCATCCGCTGAGCGCTTCGCTCCGAGCCCTCTCAGAGCGCCCGTCTCCTTCGAAGAGACGGGCGCTCGTCGCATCGGGCGTCCGAAGACAATCCGTCATCGAAAATTCACGCAAGCGTCTTCAAGATGTCAACGCACGGTCACGGCGCCGTCATGCGGCCCTGAAAGAATCCGTCCTGCAGGCTCAAGGGAATCCGGGAAAAGCTCAGACCCGAAGCCCTGAAGTCCCGGATCGGGACCGTCGTTGAACAGGGCCTGCTCTGCACAGTTCATGCAGATGTTGTTTTGTGAAAGGAAAATCATGACTCAGATCTCCCGCCGCTCGCTCTTCGGCGCCGCCGCTGCGGCCTCCGTTCTCCCCGTCGCGGGCGGCCTCGCCGCCTTCAGCCCGATCGCAGCCGCTGCCGCCGCACCCAAAAAGGCCCGCACCATTGTCGAAATCGCCGCCATGTCCCCGGTCGACATGGCCCGCGAGAGCGACGTCGTCCAGACCTCGTACGAAATCATCCGCGCGGCCGCCGGCCGTCTGCGCGATCCCGAACTCAGGAAGGCCGTCCTCTCTGTCATCGAGAACCCGGCTCCTACGATCGCCTCCGCCGACCAGAGCGCCGTGCTCGCCGCCCTCAAGAAGGAGGGCCTGATCGCCGCCGGCCGCACGTCCGTCTTCCCGAAGTTCTCCGACACCACCCGCTCGCCGCAGCCCACCTGGAGCGCGCCGGGCTCCGGTTACGGCAGCCACCATGCCTATCCGGGCGGCCTCTGCACCCACGTCGCCCTCAACGTCGTCTCCGCCGAATCCCTCGTCGCCGCCTACGACAACATCGACGGCCTCAAGCTCGACTTCGACCACGCCGTCGGCGGTGAAATCCTGCACGACCTGCACAAGCCCTGGGTCTTCCAGTGGGAGGCTGACAATGCCTGCCGCAAGGAGGAGGCCCTCGCAGGCACGGGCGAACACCACGTACTCAGCATCGCCGAGTCCATCAAGCGCGGCCTGCCCGCCGAATTCGTCGTTGCCCAGGCCTGCGCCCACGAGCATCCGGGCAGCGCCTCCGGCGAAGCCCAGGTCGTCGGCTGGCTCCGCGCCGCCGCGATCATCGCGGGCGTCGACCCCGTCAAGGCCGGCCTCATCGCCGCCGACGGCAAGACCCTGCCGCTGCCGCGCCGCATCGAGGGCTGGGTCGTACACCTCGCCGACCACGACTGGGTCATCTCCGTGCCCGCCTGCCAGTGGGTCGTCAAGGCCCTTCGAAACCTCGCTGAGAAGAAGTGGGGCGTGCGCGATGAAAAGACCTTCAACGCGCTGCGCAACTACGTGCTCTGCAACCTGACCGCCATGCGCCTCTACGGCATCCTGTCGGCTCAGGGCGAGGAGGCCTTCGCCGCCGACGTCGCCCGCGTAGTCAAGGCCTGATCCGCACAAGACGCCCGAACGACCGTGCGTTTCGCACAAGTCGACTTATGAAAAAGCCGCACCGGACGAGAAAAGCCCGGTGCGGCTTTCATCACATTTGGATGAGAACGACTAGAATGACGATCCCTGCAAGAACTCCAAGGACTCTCCCCGCCATGACCGCCTTCCGCCCCGTTCCCGCCACCGGCTTCATGCCGCTTGCCGCCGTGTTCGACCTCGACCACACGCTCATCGCGGGCGATGCCACGATCGGCTGGACCGAGTATCTCTATGAAAGGGGCGTCGTAACCGATCCCGTCTTCCGCGAGATCAACGAACGCATGAAGGCCTCCTACCACGCGGGCACGCTCGACATCGCCGCCTGGCTGCGCGAGGCGGTTCCCGCCTACTCGGGACTTGACGAGGCCGAGCGCAATGCGCTCGTCTCCGACTTCATCGAGGAGAAGATCCGTCCCATCGCCTATCCGCAGGGCTTTGAGACGATCCGCGCCGCGAAGGCCGCGGGCATGCTCACGCTCATCATCTCCGCCTCCAACGCCTTCTTCGTGAAGCCCATCGCCGAACGCGTCTTCGGCGTCGACGTCGCGCTCGGCACCGAGCTCGTCGTCAGGAACGGCCGCATCACGCCCGAGCTCTCGGGCACGCCCACCTTCCGCGAGGGCAAGGTCGTGCGCCTTTGCGCCGCACTCGAGCACAGGGGGCTGCGCCCCGCCGAGACGGTCTTCTACACCGACAGCCGCAACGACCTGCCGCTCGCGCTCGCCTCGGGCGACTGCGTGGCGGTCAACCCCGACCCCGTGCTGCTCGAGGCCGCTCGCGAGAACGGATGGCTGGTGAACGCATGGAAGCTTTGAGACGCCCTTGAGGCTTCTTCCGCCCCGCCTTTTGCCGACAATTGGGTGGCTTTGATACGAAGGCGCGCGAATATTGGGGTATAGGACCTATACGGTCTGAGCGGCGTACAAACTTGGGCGATTCGTCTCGCAGGGGGCCGAACACTTCGGCTATATTGCATCCTACGGACGAAGCGCCTTGCAGGAGGCGCTCCGGATCCGCAAAACGAACAGACAGAATCTCAAAGGACCGCCTTACCATGATGTTCAAGAAAGTTTTCGCCGCTGCCGCCTCCGCCCTTGCCATCGCCGCCTTCGCCGGCAACGCCATGGCCCGCGACACGTTGCGCGTCGGCACCGAACCCACGTTCGCGCCGTTCGAATTCCTCGACACGAAGACCCAGGAGTTCTCCGGCTTCGACATCGACCTCATCAAGGCCGTCGCCGACAAGGCCGGCTACGACATCAAGGTCATGAACATGGGCTTTGACGCCCTCATCCCGGCGCTCTCCGCCGGCACGATCGACGTGATCGCCTCGGGCATCTCCATCACCGAAGAACGTCAGAAGAAGGTCGACTTCACCTCCCCCTACTACCAGTCCGGCCTCTCCTATCTCGTCCGCAAGGCCGATGCTGAAAAGATCAAGACCTTCGCCGACCTCAAGGGCAAGACCCTCGCCGTGCAGATCGGCACGACGGGCGCCGCCTACGCCAAGAACGTCGAGGGCGCCCGCGTCTCCGCCTTCAACACGACGAGCGAGGCCTTCATGGACCTCAACGTCAAGAACGCCGACGCCGTCGTGCTTGACCGTCCGGTGCTCGCCTACTTCCTGAAGACGAAGCCGCGCGTTGCCAAGAACCTCCAGCTCTCCACCGAGATCGCCGACGCCGAACACTTCGGCTTCGCCGTGAAGAAGGGCAACGCCGAGCTCCTCCAGAAGCTCAACGCCGCCCTTGAAGAGCTCAAGAAGTCCGGCGAATTCGCCAAGATCGAGGACAAGTGGTTCGCCAAGTAACCTCTCCTCACCAAAGTCCCCGTGCCGCGCCAGCCGCGCGGCGCGCGGGCCGGACTGACCAAAAACAGCACATCACCCGCAGTCCGACAACCTGAAACAGGCCGCCTGAAAAGAATTTCCAACGTCCGAAGCCGCATCCCCCTGCAGCCCAGGAACTCTCGGGCCGTTCACGCGAACGGTATTAAAACAGGGAGCACCGCGCTCCCGCTACAAGCCCAGGAGGGCCTTACAAATGCAATTCAAGCTCGCACGTGCCGGCGTCAAGACGTTCGCCGGCGTCATCATGAGCGCCGCCGTTCTCGGCGGCATGTCCGCCAACGCGTTTGCGGAACGCCTCATCAAGGTGGCCACGGAACCGACGTTCCCCCCCTTTGAATTCGTCAACACCCAGACGGGAGAAGTCTCCGGCTTCGAAATGGACCTCGTGCGGGCCGTCGGCAAAGAACTCGGCGCCAAAATCGAATTCCAGGTCCTCAGCTTCGACGCCATCATCCCCGCCATGCTCTCGGGCACCGTCGAGATGGGCGCCGCAGGCTTCTCCATCACCGAGGAGCGCAAGAAGCGCGTCCTCTACTCCGACACGTTCTACACTTCCGGCCTCTCCCTCGTCACCACGAAGGCCAAAGCCGGCGCCGTCAAGAGCATGAAGGACCTTGAGGGCAAGACGATCGGCGTGCAGATCGGCACGACGAGCCACAACGCCGCCAAAAAGGTCAAGGGCGCCAAGATCGTGACGTTCAACACCGCGGGAGAGGCCATTCTCGACCTCTCCATCGGCGGCAGCGACGCCGTCATCAACGACCGTCCCGTGACGGCCTACATCATGACGCAACAGCCCAAGCTCGGCGCCCAACTCGTGCACCAGCCCGAAACCTACTCCGCCGACGACTTTGCCTTCGTCTTCCGCAAGGACCAGTCCGCACTCAAGGACGAGGTCAACGCTGCGCTCGCCAAGCTGAAGTCGAACGGCGAATACGACAAGATCTACAACAAGTGGTTCGGCAAGAACTGATTTTTCGCAAATCCGTGATCTGACGACACAGGAGTCCGGCCTCTCCCGCAAGGGAGCGCGCCGGCTTTTTCTTTGAGACGCCTCAAGGTTTGCCCTGTACGGTTAGACAACCTTGATCCGTGTCTGTAAAATTCAGCAAATTTTGCCTTACACTTTTATCATTGCGCCGCGCCCCGGGCCCTCCCCCTTTGAAGAGCATCCCTCCGCCCTTCATCCGGAAGCGGACGCAAACCACAATCTGCTTAGAGGTCACCCGTCATGGAATTTGATTTATCCCTGATCGTCAACAGCCTTCCCCTGCTTCTCAAGGGCGCGAGCCTGACGCTTGAAATCACGGCGCTCGCCGTGGGTCTCGGCCTGATCATCGGCCTTTTCCTCGGTCTTGCCCAGCTTTCGAAGAATCCCATCTTCCGTTGGCCCGCCAAAGTCTACGTCGACGTGATCCGCGGCACGCCGCTTCTGATCCAGATCTTCATCATCTACTTCGCCCTGCCGAACATCATCGGTGAGCGCATCGACCCCTACATTGCCGCCGTCGCGGCCTGCTCGCTCAACTCGGGCGCCTACATCGCCGAAATCTTCCGTGCGGGCATCCAGTCCATCTCGCTCGGCCAGATGCGCGCCGGCCTCTCGCTCGGCATGACCTACCCGCAGACGATGCGCTACATCGTGCTGCCGCAGGCCGTCAAGCGCATCATCCCGCCGCTCGGCAACGAGTTCATCGCCATGCTGAAGGACTCCTCCCTCGTCTCCGTGATCGGCTTCGAGGAACTGACCCGCTCCGGCCAGCTCGTCATTGCCGAAACCTACGGCACGATGGAGATCTGGACCTGCGTCGCGATCCTCTACCTTGTCATGACGCTCACCATCAGCCAGCTCGTCGGCTGGCTTGAAAAGCGCTACCGTCTGAGCGACGAGCGCTGACATCCCAAGAGCCTTCCGAACGCCGCGCATCCCCACGGGAGCGCGGCGTTTTTCATGCCTTTTTCAGGGCTTCCGGGGCCCTTGACAGTCAACCCGCGGAGGCCGTTTCGGAGCCCGCGCCGCCTTGTGTGAAAATTTCCTCGCTTTGCACTTGCACGGCGCCCATGCAGTAGGTACAATCTCCGCTTTCACGGCTCGAGTCTCAACGCTCGTGTCCGCAAGTTTCCATACCTTTTTCTTTATTCAGGAAAACAAATGTCCGTTGAAATGAACAAGTCTGAGATCGTTGCCAAGTTCCAGCGCGCTGAAGGCGACACCGGCTCTCCCGAAGTGCAGGTTGCTCTTCTCACCGCCCGCATCAACCACCTTACGGACCACTTCAAGGTTCACACCAAGGATCACCACTCCCGTCGTGGCCTTCTCCGTATGGTCTCCCGCCGCCGCAAGCTGCTTGACTACCTCAAGCGCACCGACCTCAATGCTTACCGCGCCCTGATTGAAGCCCTCAATCTCCGTAAGTAAGACGGAACATTTCTCCCTGACAACGGCCTGCCGAACGACGACAGGCCGTCGTCGCATCTAAAACCCACGTCGTTCGTTGACGGCACACTTTCTTTCCACGCGAAGCTACCGCGTTGCGACATGAGCTCCCTCCCCCTCCGGCACAAGGGAAAAGGGAGCTGATGCCGCAGCGTGCCAAAGAGCTTCGAACTCGAATTGCTCTTGCGCCCGGAAAGTTGATGAGAAACGTCAGCGACGACAACCATGCACAGAGGAATACATCATGACGATGTTCAACAAAGTGTCCAAGTCCTTCCGCTTCGGCAATCACGACGTGACCCTCACCACCGGTGAGATCGCCCGTCAGGCCACCGGCGCCTGCATCTGCCAGATGGACGACACGGTGGTGCTCGCCACGGTCGTGGCCAAGAAGGAAACGAAGCCCGGCCAAGACTTCTTCCCGCTCACCGTCGACTACATCGAAAAGACCTACGCTGCCGGCAAGATCCCCGGCGGCTTCTTCAAGCGCGAAGGCCGTCCGTCCGAAAAGGAAACGCTCACCTCCCGCCTGATCGACCGTCCGATCCGCCCGCTCTTCCCGGACGGCTTCTTCAACGAAGTCCAGGTTATCATCCACGTCCTCTCCGCCGACCCCGCCGTTGATCCGGACATTCCGGCCATGATCGGCGCCTCCGCCGCCCTCGCCATCTCCGGCATCCCGTTCCGCGGCCCGATCGGCGCCTGCCGCGTCGGCTACATCAATGACGAAATCGTCATCAACCCGACCACGGAAGAACTCAAGAGCTCCCGCCTCGACCTCGTCGTCGCCGGTACGGAACGCGCCGTCCTCATGGTTGAATCCGAGGCCGACATTCTTCCGGAAAAGACGATGCTCGAAGCCGTGATGGCCGGCCACAAGGCCATGCAGGTCTGCATCCAGGCCATCAACGAGCTCGTCGCCGAAGCCGGCAAGCCGGCCTGGGACTGGCAGCCCGCCCCGAAGAACGAAGCCCTCGTCGCCCGCATCGTCGAACTCTGCGACGCCGGCCTCAAGGAAGCCTACGGCATCCGCTCCAAGCAGGCCCGTACGGAAAAGCTCCGCGAAGTCTATGCCGCCTGCGAAGCCCAGCTCGTCGCCGACGCCGAAGCCGCCGGCACCGAAGCTCCGGACATGAACGAAGTCCACGGCATCCTCTTCGAACTCGAAGCCAAGCTCGTTCGCTCCAACATCCTCAACGGCGAACCCCGCATCGACGGCCGTGACACCCGCACGGTCCGCCCGATCGAAATCCGCCAGAGCGTGCTTCCGCGCACCCACGGCTCCGCCCTCTTCACCCGCGGCGAAACGCAGGCCCTCGTGCTTACGACGCTCGGCACGAAGCAGGACGAACAGATCATCGACGGTCTCTGCGAAGAAACGCACGACCGCTTCATGCTGCACTACAACATGCCCCCGTTCGCCACGGGCGAAACGGGCCGCGTCGGCAGCCCGAAGCGCCGCGAGATCGGCCACGGCCGTCTCGCCAAGCGCGCCCTGAAGGCCGTTCTCCCGACCGCCGAGGAATTCCAGTACACGATCCGCGTCGTTTCTGAAATCACCGAATCCAACGGCTCCTCCTCGATGGCCTCCGTCTGCGGCGGCTGCCTCTCCATGCTCGACGCCGGCGTTCCGCTCAAGGACTACGTCGCCGGCGTGGCCATGGGCCTCATCAAGGAAGGCAACAAGTTCGCCGTCCTCACCGACATTCTCGGTGACGAAGACCATCTCGGCGACATGGACTTCAAGGTGGCCGGCACCGCCGAAGGCGTGACCGCCCTCCAGATGGACATCAAGATCGAAGGCATCACGGCCGAAATCATGCAGGCCGCCCTGGCTCAGGCCCACGAAGGCCGCCAGCACATCCTCGGCAAGATGCATGAAATGGCCGGCGGCGGCGCCAAGGAACTCTCCGACTTCGCCCCGCGCATGATCTCCTTCAAGATCGATCAGGACAAGATCCGTGAAGTCATCGGCAAGGGCGGCGCCACCATCCGCGCCCTCACCGAAGAAACCGGCACGACGATCAACATCGAAGACGACGGCACGGTCACCATCGCCAGCCCGGACACGGCCCGCGTTGAAGAAGCCCGCCGCCGCATCGAGATCATCACGGCCAAGATCGAAGTCGGCCAGATCTACGAAGGCACGGTCCAGCGCCTGCTCGACTTCGGCGCCATCGTCCAGCTCCTGCCGGGCAAGGACGGCCTCCTTCACATCAGCCAGATCGCCAACGAACGCGTCAACCAGGTCTCCGACTACCTCAAGGAAGGCCAGCAGGTCCGCGTCAAGGTCATCGAAGCCGACGAAAAGGGCCGCGTGCGCCTTTCCATGAAGGCTCTTCTCAAGGACGAAGCCGCCCAGGCCTAATCCCTGAGCCCTTCCGGGCTTGAAGACACGAGCCCTGCTCTCCGCGAGGAGAGCAGGGCTTCTTGTTTCAAAACCCCATCGTTTTTTCCCCGAGTGCTTTGAAGACTTGAGGGAAACCGTATAAAATGCGAGGGTTATGCATTGTCCGCGTCAAAAACGGACCATCCGCATCCTTCACCGGCATTGTTGGAGAAACTCAGCGTGCGTGAAAAGATTGTCATCGCCAACTGGAAAATGAACGGCTCCGCCGAGGCCAACCGCCTCTGGGCGGAGGAATTCCTTGCCAAACTCGGCGATCTCAACTGCAGGACCGCCGTGTGCGCGCCCTTCGTCTATCTGTCCGAACTCGTCCGCCTCTTCAAGGACACGGGGGTCGCTGTCGGCGCCCAGACGGTTTCGCCCAGGGATCAGGGCGCCTTCACGGGCGAAGTGTCCGCCGCCATGCTCGCCGACATCGGCATGAGCCTCTGCCTCGTCGGCCATTCGGAACGCCGCACCCTCTGGGGTGAGGACGACGAATCCGTGGCCGTCCAAGCTGAAAACCTCGTTGCTCACGGCATCGCCCCCGTCGTCTGCGTGGGCGAGACGCTCGCCGAGCGCGAGGCAGGCCTCACCGAGGCCGTCGTGCTGCGCCAGCTTCAAACCGTGCTCACGCGAGTGCCCGTTGCCAAGCTCGGCGCCGTCGCTTATGAACCCGTCTGGGCCATCGGCACGGGACGCACGGCGACTCCGCAGGCCGCCCAGCACGTTCACGCGGCTCTGCGCGCCTGCCTCACCGAGGCCGACGCCGAAGCCGCCGCGAAGACGCCGCTGCTCTACGGCGGCAGCGTCAAGCCGGACAATGCCCATGAACTCTTCTCCCAGCCCGACATCGACGGCGGCCTCATCGGCGGCGCCGCCCTCAAGGCTGAAGATTTCCATTCCGTCTGCGCGGCTGCCCGCGTCGATTGATTTTTCACTCTAAGGTTTAACCGCCATGCATTTTCTTCTTAGCATCGCTCTCGTTCTGCAGATCATCTCTGCCGTCGTCGTGATCGTGCTCGTGCTCATGCAGCACGGCAAGGGTGCCGACCTCGGTGCCGCCTTCGGTTCCGGCGCCTCCGGCTCTGTCTTCGGCGCTACGGGCAGCGCAAACTTCCTCTCCCGTTCCACGGCCATCGCCGCCACGGTCTTCTTCTGCTCCACGATCGCCCTGACGCTCGCTTCCGGCGCCTTCAATAAGCGTTCCGCTCAGCCAGCGGGTGGTGTTTTGTCAACGGCCGAACAGCCGGCATCCCATGAATATGGTATGTCTGGTAGTGAAAACCCTAATAAGGCCCCCACAAACGAAATTCCGAGGTAAAATACACCTCCTCTGCTGGTGACCTCGCTTCTTCGGATGCACATCAGTGGGGAACAGTTCGGGCCGCGGTCGTGGCGAAATTGGTAGACGCGCAGCGTTGAGGTCGCTGTGGTGAGAGCCATGAGAGTTCGAGTCTCTCCGACCGCACCAGATGTACTGGGGTATCGCCAAGTCCGGTTAAGGCATCGGATTCTGAATCCGACATTCGTAGGTTCGAATCCTACTACCCCTGCCAACCGTTCTGTTGGATGTGCCGTCAGGCTCAGCAATGACGACGCGTCCGGTGCGCAGCACCAAATACAAGCTGAGAAGGTTTCGCGGTCGTGGCGAAATTGGTAGACGCGCAGCGTTGAGGTCGCTGTGGTGAGAGCCATGAGAGTTCGAGTCTCTCCGACCGCACCAGATGTACTGGGGTATCGCCAAGTCCGGTTAAGGCATCGGATTCTGAATCCGACATTCGTAGGTTCGAATCCTACTACCCCTGCCAAGTCAATCAACGGAGTGACTCTCCGGATGCTCCTCAAGCATCGAACAGTCAACATTTCGCGGTCGTGGCGAAATTGGTAGACGCGCAGCGTTGAGGTCGCTGTGGTGAGAGCCATGAGAGTTCGAGTCTCTCCGACCGCACCAGATGTACTGGGGTATCGCCAAGTCCGGTTAAGGCATCGGATTCTGAATCCGACATTCGTAGGTTCGAATCCTACTACCCCTGCCAAGTCATCGAGAAAATGGACGTTCTTCGGAACGTCCATTTTTTTGGTTCATCTCGGAAGTCCGTGGAACGCGGCCTTGACTTTTAAGAAAAA